>MDTG01372070.1_pt1 | contig 24723 bp, 27 predicted proteins | sample 811421 | NCBI WGS metagenome assembly MDTG01 (sample SAMN05326645, study PRJNA326480) | marine metagenome | isolation source: seawater | place: Pacific Ocean: South East | collected 2011 | reverse complement strand
TGCAACATGAATTGCGTATGCAGAAGAAGAAGGATATTGCACTTCACATATGTATAATAAATTTTTTTTCATACTTTAGACAGAATTACATATTAAATATGACCTAAATTTTGCAATTAAAATTTACGTATATATTGAAAATACTGAAATTGTAACTTTTTGTTGCAAACACCAAAAAAATATTATTTTATTATTTTATCATATGTCACAAAATAAAACAATCCAAGCACCTGTCGTTCTGTTTGTTTACAAAAGACCTGATCATACATTAAAAATTATTGAAAAAATAAATCAAGTTAATATTAAAAAAGTTTATATTATTGCTGATGGATCGAAGAATAATAATGATAAATCAGCTGTTGAAAAAACACGGAATTTGATCAAAAATATTAATTCAAATATAGAAAAAATTTTTTTTAATAAAAATATTGGTCTAAGAAAAAATGCCGAAATTGGACTCGGTGAAGTTTTTAAATATGAGGAAAAAGCCATTATATTAGAAGATGATACTGTTCCTGATATTAGTTTTTTTGAATTTTGTGACACACTTTTAAATAAATATATCAGTGTAAAGGAAATCAGTATGATTTCAGGTTCAAATTTTAAATCCAAGCTAACAGAAAATCAAAAAGATGATTATTTTTTTTCTAGATACCCTTGTTTCTGGGGATGGGCCTCATGGAAAGATAGATGGGAACATTTGTTTGATAATGAAATGAAAAAATGGCATGAATACAAATCAAGTAAAAATTTTTCTAATAAATTTACTAATAAAAGAGAGTTTAATTATTGGAAAGAAAGATTTGATTTTCATAAAAATAATTTAAATTTAGGAACATGGGATTACCCTTTCCTTCTAAATCATTTTTATTACGAAAAAAAATCTATTGTTCCAAAAAAAAACCTTATAAAAAATATAGGTTATGATAACCCAACTTCAGAAAATCCAAAAAAAACTGCAAAACTCAAAACTTTTAGTCTTAATTTTCCCCTGAACCACCCATTAAAATTTGAAAATAATAGTTATTATGATGATTTTTGTTCTTTAGGTTTATTTTCAAAACAAAAAATTTTAAGAAGAATAAAAAATAAGTTAGTTAAAATAATTAATATTTTTTTAAAAAAATAATTATTCAAATAAATTCTTATTATTTAAATACCATTTGTAAGTTTTTTTTACAGCTCCATTAAAATTTGTAAATTTTTTAAATTTCGAAAAATTTACAATCTTCGAATTATTTCCATGAGTTTTTAGGGTCTCTATTTTTTGATAAGGTAATTTTTTTATTTTTTTAAATTTAGTAATTTTTTTTAATAAATTTATTACAAACTTAATATGAATTGATCTTCCCGAACATATATTAAACACATTATGTTCTTTTTTTAATTTATTTTTATTTAATAAAATTGGATAAACTAAATTAATTACATCATCTATATAGGTAAAATCTCTATAATGGTTACCATTGTTATATATAGGAAATGACTTATTAAGCCTCATATATTCAAAGAACTTTATTAAAAACATATCAGGTCTTCCCCACTCACCAAATACAGTAAAAAATCTTAAACCAATAATTTTAAGTTTATACAATTTTGAATATAAAATTGCATTTTCTTCATTACTTTTCTTTGTGAGGGCATAAATATTTTGTGGATTTAATTGAAAATTTTCTTTTATAGGAAATTTTTTTGAATCACCATATATAGAACTAGATGAAGCATAAATTAAATCTATTTTTTTAAATCTAGCTAAGTCCAAAATGTTAGAAAAAGATAATACATTATTTTTTATATACGTTTCTGGATTTTTTAAAGAATATCTTACACCAGGTTGTGCTGCTAAATGAATAATTGCGTCAAATTTTTTTTTTTGGATTTTTTTAAAAAATTTATCTCTTTCAGATAAATCTACTTTTAAAAAATCAAAATTTTTTTTTTTAAGCAGCTTGATTCTTTTTTTTTTTAGCTTTAAATTATAATAGCTGTTTAAACTATCAATTCCAATAATTTTAAATTTTCTTTTAAGTAAAAACTTACATAAACTAAATCCTATAAAACCTGCACAACCGGTTACTAATATTTTTTTCATATTTTAAACCTTAATAAATTTAATTGATGTTGAAAATAAATTCGTTCTTAAATCTGAAAGTAAAAATTTTATTTTTTTTAAACTTAAAGATTCATCTTTTAGATGAGAATATATTAATTCTCTAATTTTTATATTTCTAAAACCATGTTTTTTCATTAATTTTTTTAGACTTTTGTTGTTAAAACAATTTAAATGCTCAAGTGGTTGGGTTGCACTTTTTTCAATTTTTACCTTTTTGGTCTTAATTATTGAGTTTCCATCAGGCACTCCAATACATATAAGACCACTTGTTTTTAATACATAGCTTAAATTATTTATTAAAGAATTAATATCTCCCACATGTTCTAATACTTGTTCTATTCTAATAACATCAAAAAAGTTTTTATAATTTTTTAAATCTTTAAGATTGACAATTTTGATATTGTTTAAATTTAAATGATTTATTCTTTCTATAGACATTTCGGTTGCAAATAAATTTCTAGATACGTCTTTTATTGCTATTAACCAACTTCCCCATCCTGCGCCATAATCAAGTATATTAATTTCTCTATTATTAAAAAAATTTTTAAGATATTTAGCTTCTAAAACAAATCTTCTTTTAGAATTTTTCAGAACTTGGATTGATTTTTCATAGCTTTGATCCCTATCAATTAAATTTTCATAAAGTTCAAATGATAAAATTTCATTTGGTTGATTTAACTGCCAAATAAATTCACAATTTGAACAATCAAGCAATGTATAGTCATAGTCTTTGATCATTTTTTTAATACTTTTTGACCTATCAATTCCATAGTAGGAGTTAAAAAAATTAATTAAATCTAAATGCTCATATTTTAGAGATAAGATTTCATTGCCTTTGCTTTGACAAATTTGACAATTATTTACCTGTTTAAACATTTTCAAATTACTTTATAGATATTTTTCCCATATTAGATATTTTTTTAATTTTTTTTCCAAAAATTTTAATTCATTTTTAGTTAAAAGATTTTTTGCCTTAAAAACATTATTTTTTGAAAAATTTATATTAAACTTATTTTTTTTTTCATTTTGAAGATTTAAAAATTTATTTATTTTTTTTTTTGATTCATTATAATTTAGTACGAACTCTTCAAATGTTATATCCATAATTTTATTAGATCTTAATTTATAAAAATTTTTTTTTTCTATAATTTCGGAATACCATTTAACAAAATTATTAATATTGTTTTTTGGATAAGCCCATGCTGGTTCCGTTTTAAAGCTTAGATACACTGATCTTGGATCTCTTGTAACTCTTATAATTTTCAATTTATCAAAATATTTAAAAGCAATGTCAGGTCTCCAAAAATTTGTTGATTGGTTTAGCACTACTTTTTTTTTTTTGATTTTTTTGGAAAGAATTATTTTTTTTAAATATTTTTTTGTTTCTATAATGAATTTTTTTTCATTTACTGGTAAGTACATCATATAAAAATTAGTTTCATTTAAATATTTTTTACTTAATTGTAAAATTATTTTTTTTTTAAATCAAATGAAATTCTTTTAAATTGTGGAACTGCAGGATAATCTAAGTAGGTTATATTTTTAATATAATTTTCTGAAATTTTTAAAAGATTATTTCCATAAATATTTATATGATTATTAGAAATTTTTTTTTTAATCTTATTGTAGTTTTTACAATATTCGATAAAATTATTTATAGCTTCAGATGAGTTGTTAATAGAAAAATTTTTATAAAAATTTTGAAATAAATTTTCAATACCATATGGATCATTAATTAACCTAAATTCTTCTCCATAATATGGAGTATAAACATCATTTTTACTAGATAGATAATCAAAGATAGAGCCACTGCCACTATATCCAGATCCGCTTACTATTATTGTTTTCATAAATTTAAGAAACACTATTAAAGAAAGTTTCAAGATTGAAACACATCCACAATCTATTTGCTACGCTATTTTGGTAAACAGAAGAACTTCCTTCAAATTTAGAACTGCTATTATCCGATAACAATTTTTTAATATATTTTCTATCAAATATTCCTCTGTTAATACATTTTGCACTTTGAAGGGTAGTATAAAATCTTTCTTTCACCTTTTTGTCCCTCATCCAGGTATGCAGTGGGACAGGAAAACCTACTTTTTTTCTATTAATAATTTGGCTCGGTATTTTATTATTATAATTTATTTTTAAAATATATTTTGTAATATCATTTATCTCTGAAGATAAATTAGAAGTTAGGCTAAAATCATTTCTTAATTCTTTTATTTTGTATTTAAAAGGTATTTTTGCCGCAAATTCTATTATACGATGATCTAGAAAAGGGACTCTTAGTTCAACAGATGCTGCCATTGATGAAAAATCTTCCCTTTCTAAGATACCTTTTAAGTGAAAATTTTGAAAAAAAAATTGCATTTTATTTGAATAATCCTTTTGCTTTGTAGAATGAAAATATTGATCTAAAAAACTGTAAATTTGTTTTTCAAAAAATTTTAAATCTAAGTCTTTACTTAAAAATTTTGTTTTTGTCTCATAGCTATTGTAAGGGTACAATGTATAAAAATGCTCTAGAATATTCTCAAAATTTTTTTTTCCATATCTTAATTCTACGTTTTTATAAAAATATTTTTTTTTGTTTTTAGGTATACTCCCACTAGAATATTTTATCTTCTTATAATCATTTACAGATGAAAAAATTCGTCCGTAACCACAAAATAGCTCATCAGCTCCACATCCTGAGAGAACTACTGTTGCGTCTTTTTTAATTAATTTACATAATTGATATTGACTGACTTCATTTGGTATCGTAAGCGGTTGACCTCGTAGCTTTATAAGTTTTTCCATGTCATCAAAGTAATCTTCGGAGTTAGAAAAAACTCTTTTGTGACTCATATTAAATTTTGATGATATTAATTTTGAAAATTTAAATTCGTTATAATCCTTGTTTTTATATCCAATACTAAAAGCTTTAAATTTTTTTTTTACAATTTTATTAATTTCATAAGCAATTATGCTTGAGTCCAACCCTCCTGATAATAATGATGCGATATTCACATCTGAAATTAATCTATATTTAATTGATGATTTTAATAATTTGTTAAGATTTTCTTTGTAATAACTCAAACCCTTGTCATTGTTATTTTTTTGAAAATTTTCATAGTAATTCCAATATTTTTTAATTTTAATATTGTTATTCTTAATTTCAATATAACTCCCTGGCTCCAAAGTATTGATCTTTTTAAAAAAAGTATCATTGCTTAAAGGTTGTCTAAAAGAAAAAAATGCTGATATTGATTTTAAATTAATATCTTTTTCTATGTTACTATAAAGGTAAATTGGTTTTACATTAGAACCAAAAGTAATTGTGTGATTTTTAATTGTGTAGTATATGGGTTTAATTCCAATTCTATCTCTAAAAATATAAGAAACATTTTTCTTAAAGTTATGATAAGCAAATGCGAACATGCCATTGCATTTTTTAACAAATTTAATTCCATATTCTACTAAACCATTTAATAGCACCTCGGTATCAGTATTATTATAAAATTTATAACCTTTATTTATCAGATCAAGTCTAAGCTCTTTAAAATTATAAATTTCTCCATTAAATATTATTGAGTGTTTTTTATCAGTGGTATACATCGGTTGATTGCCTAATTTGGTGAGATCAATAACACTAAGTCTACGATGTCCAAAAACTACTTTTTCACTAAACATATAACCTTTGTCATCTGGGCCTCTATATTTTATTAAATCTAAGCATTTTAAAAATTTAGATTTATCTACTATCAAGTTTCCTTTAATTGCAATCTGACCAAGTAATCCGCACATATCAATATTTATTTATGAAAGATTTAATAATTTTTTTTGTATTTAAATATACCTTTAAAAAAAAATTTGGTTTATCAAAAAAATTATTTGTTAAATAATCTTCTTTTTTCGAACTAATTTTTGGTTTTCTCCAATCTCCATACTGATAATTGAGGTAATCCTCTATTGGTCCAGGACAAATAAATTCTTTATTTGAATAATTAATTTTATGTGTTTCTTTAAGAAATTTCTCTGGAATATTAATTTTCCATCTATGAAATATTTTTTTTTGTGTGTCATGAGACCAACTTAAAATTTCAAATAAAGTAGTTTTATGATCTATTCCTTTAAAACAATCAATTTTGCCATCTTTTTTTTTTTTAATTTCATGAAAAATTTTAAAATCCTTTTTTATTAAACTTTCTCTAATTAAATCATAATTATTTACAAAGTTATGATCAAATAAACCAAACTCAACATCCCAGTCCCATTTAATAAAATCTTTCTCACGATAAAATCCGAGTACTACGCCAGCCTGTAAAAAATAGTGTATTTTATTTTTTTCAAATATATCAACTATCTCAAAAAAATTTTTTTTTCTTTCTTGAATTTCTTTATCTGTTCTGAATCGAGTTTTATTATCATTCAGCATTGTTATCTAAATTTTTTAAGTATATTGTTAATTTTTGTTGAGGAAATTTTTTTAGTATATGGAAGGTAAATTATTTTAACCCCTACCTCCCTAAATTTTTTATCTATTTGATGCCATTTTTTTGTATGGTACCAATCGTCTCCAACAAACATAATATCAAATTTTAATTTTTTCCATGTTTTAAATTTATCTAAACTTGTTTGCTTAATTACATAATCAGGGTAAATATTTGTTTGTAAAATTTTAATTCTTTCAGAACATTTTATAACTGGACTTTTATTTTTATATTTTTTTACAAGATTGTCGGTGGATACTCCAACAATTAACCTATCACACAAAGATTTTGCTTTTTTTAAGATATTAACATGGCCAATATGAAATAAATCGAAGACTCCGGTTGTATATCCGATGATAATTTTTTTCTTTTTAAATTTACGCATCTTTTATATAAATTTTTTTATTTTTAATCTCTATAATTTTATCAACAAATTTATTAATATTATTGCTATGACTTACAATTAAAAAAGGCTTATTTTTAAACTCATTTATTAAATTTTTTAAAACTTCAATTTCCGTTTTTTCATCAAGAGCATTGGTCACCTCATCAAAAATAGTAACTCCTCTATTAAAATAAATTGACCGAGCTATGCCGATCCTTTGTTTTTGCCCTCCTGAAATATCTAGACCGGTATTTTTGATTTTATGTTCAATTTTTTCTGGATATTTTTCAATCATTTCATCCAATTTACTTATTTTTATAGCGTTGTTTATTTTTAATTTGTCTACTTTACCCAAGCCTAAAGTAATATTATTTAATATACTATCTTCCATTAAATACAAATCTTGCGGAATATAAGATATATTTTTTTGCCAAATTGATTTTATGTTTTGAATTTTTTGATTATTTATCTTAATTGAACCTGTATCAGGGTTCAAGAAACCTAAAATTAGATTTATTAAAGTAGTTTTTCCACTACCTGAATCTCCCACGATACCATACTTATAATTTAGATTAATTTCGAAGGATATATTCTCAAAAATTTTTTTATCCTTAAAGTTATAAGAAACATTATCAAAATTAATATTTTCAAATTTTATTGTATTATCTTGGGTTTCTGGGTCTATTTTTTCAGGTATTCTAGAATCAAAAGCTTCTTTTAAAACTAGTGTTGACGTATGAAAAAAATTAAAGTCCTGATAACATTTTATAAAATTATTTATAGCAGGCAAAATTCTGACAAAGGATAATGATAAAAAACTTATAAATATTAGAACTTCATTTAAATTATCTTTTTTTAAAACAATAGAAATAAAAAATAAAAATAGAATATAAACAACAATAAAGTACTCTAATAAAATTTTTGGGATATAATGAATTAAATTATTTTTATAATGAACGTTGTATAAATTTGTACAAAAATTTTTAAATTTATCAATAAATACAAGCTTATTATTAAAAATTATTATTTCCCTTATAGATGAAATTCCTTTATTAACTAAATCAATTAATCTTTCAGTACTTTCTTTTCTTTGCAATCCGTATTCAATTAATTTTTTTTTTACCCAAAAAACATAAAACAAAATTAAAGGCAAAAAAACTACAGCACCTATAAAAATATATTTTGGATTTACAACAATTAAGGCTACTAATATTAAAATAATTTTTAATACTTCATTGAATATATTGTACAATGGTGCAAGTTGATTTTTACTAAAATAGTTAGACTCACTCATAACGTTATTCAGTATTATTTCACTTTTTTTATTTAAAAAAAATTCATATCCTTGATCTAAATATATATTATAAAGTTTAATTTTAATGGCTCTAGATACCTCAATTAAAAAACGATTTTCTTTTATTGTGAATAAAATGAATAACAGAGCTTTAAGTGAAAAAATTGAAAAGATAAATAGTATTATAAATAAAAATAAACTTATATTCTGATCAAATTCTATATTAAGGTATTTTTTAATAAAATTTAAATCTCCCTCAAATATGAAATAAATTAAAGGATATAAAGAGCCTAAGCTAATTAATTCTATAAATGATTTTAAAACCTGTATTATAGAAACATAAATAAAGTTTTTTTTCTCTTTATTATCTAAAATATTGTATAAACTTTTAATTTTTTCTAACATGGCTTATTTTTAAGCAATCTTTTCCTAAAATTTCTATTTTCAGTTTTTTAAAATTAGGATCCAGTAAATCAAATTTTTTTTTTAATAAATTGATTTCTTCTGTTGTAAAATCACTAAACTTTGAATTGATATAATTATTTGAAAGTAGTTTATTTTTAAATTTTTTTAGATTAAAATAACCCTTTATTATATTGTCATTATTTTTTTTTTTTAATGACTTATCATCGATAGAATTCCATATTTTAATAATTTTTTTATATGATGGGCCAGAATTTATATTTTCAAATGTTTTTTCTGAAACATTATTAATTATATTTTTTTTCTTTGTAAAATTTTTTTTATTCAATAATTTATTTATGACTTTAGTTAATTGAAACTCATTTTTTACTACTAAACTTACCTTATTAGCTATAGGATGACCTTTTGTTTCTTTAATAGGCATAAACGAAACTGTTGGAATACCTCTAACTGAACTCTCTAAGCCAACGGTGCACCCGTTATGAATTACTAATTCAGTATTATTTAATTCAAAGCCAATATCCTTATGATTTCTTACAATAACATTTTTACAGTCTTTAAATATAAACTTCCATTCCTCTACTTTTTCTACTGGATGAGGTCTAAAAACAAATATTTTATTCTTAAATTTTTTAGACAAATTTGTAACGGACTCTATGAAGTGTTTTATTAAAATAGTTTCAATTATTAAACTATTAAACATTACTTTCTTTGAGGATCCAAGTTTGAAATATCCAGAATCATTTAATATCTTATATCTTTCAAAAAAAGTTTTTACAGAAAACAAGCTTTCAAAATTTGAACTAATTAAAATAAATTTTTTTTTATTTTTTCTGCCATAAAATTTTTGAAAATCTTTTCTCCAAAAATCTACTCTAGGATTTCCTGAGTTAACAATTTTTTTTTTAAATTTTTTGTATCTTTTAGATAAATTATAGTAATCAGATTTTCCCCACGTAAATAGATATTCAATTAGTTTAATTGTTTTAGATCCATACCTAATTCTTGTATAGTCTTCGATTCCATTTAGTTTAATTGTTTTAGATCCGTATCTAATTCTTGTATAGTCTTCAATTCCATTAAAACCAACACCTACTTCTTCATCTTGACTTGTTACTTTAAATTTTAATTTTTTATACCTTTGTAATTCTTTTGATCTAAACCAATTTGGTGTTAAAGATTTGTGGTGAATTAAGCCAGGTTTAATAATTTTTCTTGAAATTAAAGGAGCAATATTTCCTAAATATATTTGATGACCGTTTAATGCTGCTTCTAATCCTAGTAGCAGTCTTGAAAGAAATTCTCTCTTCTTGATTTCGACTATAATATATATATTCATCTATTATTTTTGAATCTTTAAAGTGGAATAATCCCAGTTTATAAAATTAAATCCTTTTTCAATTAAAGTATTTTTGGTTTCTTTTAGCCCCTCGCCCATGAAATTAAAAATATGAGATGTAGATACTGCATATAAAAAATTACTCTGTATTCCTTCTAATAAATGAATGTGATTATCTGCGCCGCCAGAAGGAATAATTGGTAATGAAGTTATATCATTTATTTCTCTCAAAGTTTTTAAATCATAACCATATCCAACCCCATCTCTATCAATAGAATTTATCATTAATTCACCGGCACCTATTTTTTCTACTTCTAAAATAGTATCTTTTAAATTCTTATTTAATTTCATTTGGCCACAATCAATGAAAACCTCTGCCTCTTGCATTCCTTGCTTTTTATAATCAATTGATGCTATCAATGACTGGGAGCCATAACTGTCTACTATCTTATTTATAAAGTTATTTTCATTTCTGTGAAAAGCTGAGTTAATAATTATCTTATCAGCTCCATTTTCAAAATATTTCTTTGCTATTTCAAAATTTTTAATACCTCCACCTATTGATACAGGCATAAAAGATCGTTCTATCAATGGTTTTATATTTAAAATAAATTCATCAAAATTATGTTGATCATTTTTAGAAATATTTAAAATTACAAGCTCATCAATACTTTTGGACATTTCATTAAATTCGTAATTTCCTATTACCCACTCAGTATCTCCAACATTCTGTAAAGTAAAATTTCTACTTAAATTAAATTTTTTATCACAATAGAGTAGAATGAAACATAATCGAGAGTTAATCATAATAAGCCGTAACTATTTAGAAAATTGTATAAAAATTGTATCCCATGATTTTGGCTTTTTTCTGGATGAAATTGTGTTCCCACAATATTTTCTTTTTTAATAACTGAGGGAAAAAAAATATCATATTTTGTCTCGGCAATAACGTCTTTTTTATTTTCTGCATGAAAATAATAGCTGTGTACAAAATAAAATTTAGACAAGTTATCGATATTATAAAATAATTTATCATTCTTAAAATTTAATAAGCTATTAAATCCAATATGAGGGATTTTTTTTTTTATGTTAAATTTGGTTAGTTTTCCAGAAATCCAATTTAAACCCTCATCACTAAAATTTGTTTCCTCACTTGATGTACCAAACAATTGCATACCTAAACAAATTCCAAGAATTGGAATTTGTTTTGTTTTGGCCATATAGTCTAATGACTCAATTAACTTTTTTTTTTTTATTTCCTTTATCATTTTGTATGATCCATCTCCAGGTAATACTAAACAATCTGAATTTAATATTTCTTTTTCTGTAGAAATAATTTTTGTGTCAACTTTAAAATAATCAAAAGCATTCTTAACTGACCAAATATTTCCGCAATCATAATTTAAAATTCCTAATTTCATTAAAAAATTTTTTTCAATATCTATTTTACCCGGTTAACCTTTTAAAAGTAGAATGTTTAATTTCTCCTTTCAGGCAGAATGAATTTTTTTTTAAACAATGATTAATTTCTTTAAAAACTTTATCTACATTATATAAATACCTATCAATAATTTTATTTGTATAACAGTATGTTGTGGTTACAAGTGTACTTGCTAAAAAACCTTTGCTTAACATTTCTTGTGTAAAAAAAGTAGAAATTTCTAAATGATTTGAGTAATTAAATTTAAAACTAGGAATACTATCGATTCCAGTAACCGTAATATTTAAATTATTTTTTTTTGCAGCTTTAATCCATCCTTTCTTAATTTTTTTTCCAAATAATTTAATTTTTGAATTAATTTTAAATTTCTTCATTTTTTTAAGTGTTTCATTTGCTGCTATAAAGCCTAATCTATCTGTCCACATTGTTGAGCTTATAAAAGTGTCTTGTGCAACTTGCATGATATTTTTTTTACCTATAATGGCTGAGATAGGATATCCATTACCAATTGATTTACCAAAAATTGCAATATGAGGTTTCACATTTAGTTTCAAGTGCATTCCACCATAATAATCCTTAAAACCAGAAGTAATTTCATCAAAAATTAATATAGCATTATTTTTTTCTGTAATTTTTTTTACCTTCTTAAGAAAATCATTTTTTGGCTTAACGCCTCTCATTGGTTCCATTATTACTACGCCAATATTATTTTTTTTATTGGAAAATATTTTTTTAAGTGATTTGAAATCATTATATATAAAAGGTTTTATTGATCCTCTGTAAGATTTTGATACACCCTTTGTTTTTAAACCTGGAAGTAATTGATTGTCCAAATTTTTTGAATTTTGTAAATTTGCTGCTAAATACCAGTCATGCCAACCATGATATCCACAAAAAGCTATATTTTGTTTTTTTGAAAAAGCTCTAGCAATTCTAATTGCCACTAAACATGCTTCACCACCTGATTTACAGAATTTTGCCATGCCTGCCCATTTATGAATTTTCAAAAGCTCTTTTGCTAGGTTAATTTCTTCTACAGCATTAAGAGTCGTCATAGATCCTTGTCTTAAACCCCTATAAATTGCTTTGTTTAGATCGTCATCTGCATATCCTAAAACACAACTAGTAACTCCCATGCCGGCAAAATCATAGTACATATTGTTATTTAAATCCCATATTTTATAACCTTTAGCTTTTTTGTAATACGTAGGCCAGACTCCAGGTAAGAAAATTTCACTTCTTTTAGATAAAAGTTGATTGCCTCCGGGAATTATTTTTTTTGCTTTTTTAAGTAGTATTTGACCTTTATTCATAGCGATATTTATTTAATTTTTCATTGAAAAATTTTTGCTCAAAAGTAAAAATTGATATGAATTTGATTTTTTTTTTTGAAATTTTAATTTTATAGTTTTTATAATTTTAAAACCTAATTTCAAAAAAACTTTTTTCATACCAATATTTTCTTCTACTGTTCCCGCGTAAATTTTTGTCATTTTAAGTTTTTGAAAACAATACTCAACTAGGTAAGATATTAAAATTTTTCCTAAACCTTGTTTCCAATAATTTTTTTCGCCTATCATTATTCCTAACTCGCCAGATTTATTCTTTTTACTAATTTTAGATATTTTTAGTGTTCCTATCATTTTTTTGCCAATTAAGACCGAAAAAAATAAATCTTTTTTACTGTTTAAAATTTTTTTCAGATGCTTAATTATTCTCTGTTTATTAAAACCATCACCTAGCTCGTCTCTATATATAAATTTAGTTACCTCTTTATCAGCCAACCACCCAAAATAATTAGAATTATATGCGTCATAAAACCTAAATGGTCTAACAATAATTTTTTTTTTATCTATTTTACTTAGTTTCAATTTTTTCTAAAATTTTAAGTACCTCAGCATCTTTAGCTAGGCTGTTTGGAAAAACAAAATTTTTTTTTTTTATAGCTTTAATAAAATCTTTAATTTCATTTACATAAGGTGTCTCTGAATAAACATAACCTTTTGCTGGTTTTCCCTCTTTGATATTATATTTTTTAATTTTATTTGGTAATTGATACAGCTTTATTTGTTTATTCTCATAATTAAGATAAATTTTCCCTTTCGATCCTAAAATAGTCATAATTCTTGTAGGGACAATTCTTGATAAGACCTCTACTGTAACATTTGCAATTACATTTTTAGGAAATTTTAAATTGAAATGATAAATATCATCTGCTTTCATATCTAAATCACTTATCTTATTTTTAAATGCATTTAAAACTTTAGGTAATCCAAATATATCAATTATCCAAGTTAGTTCAAAAGGCACTATCTCTCTACACGCTCCAGTTTTTTTTTTTGATACATAAAAATTTTTTATATTTTCCCAAGGATGCCAATCGGGAAGATATTGTCCAATCTGATAGTTTATATTTAATACTTTTCCAATTGAATTTTTTTTTATTAGTTTTTTTATTAATATTGGAGCCTTAAAATACTGCATAGTACAAGACGGAATTATTATTGTTTTGAATTTTTTTTGAATTTTATCAAGTTTTGTTGTATCTTTAAATTTTTCGACAGAGGCTTCTATAAAGCAATCTTTTTTATTTTTGGCTGCAAATCTAGCGTATGAATAATGTTTGTCTGGTGGTGTGCAAATAATTAATGTATCTACTTGGGAATGGTTAAAAGCTAAATTGAAATCTGAAAAAGTTTTTATTTTATACTCTTTGCTAACTTGTTTTGATCTTTTAAAATTCTTATCGAAACCAAAAATATTTTTATATCCAAGCTTTTTTAAGCATCTAATTCTCCTTTTTCCCATCGAACCGAGTCCAACAACTAAAAATTTCATTTTTATAATTTTTTTTTATATTTTTTAAGTAGTGCCTCGATGCATATAAAATCATTTATATCATCTATTTCGTAGCATTGAAATTGTTCTAAGATCATTCCCATTGATCTTTTACAATAGAAAGTTTTTTCTTTTAAAAAGTTATTTATTTTAGCCATATATATTACCCCATAAGGGAAAAAGTATTTTTCAGCGTCTTGTCTTCTATGAATTTTTTTCAGACCACGAAATGCAGAAAAAATTTTTAAATTTTTATCAATCTTTTTTAGTATATTAGGGGTTTCAGAAACTTCACCTAGTGAAATAATTGCATCAAATTTCTTTCGATTTTTATAAAAAATTTTAATTGCCCTGTCGATATCATTTTTTTTTCTTAATGGAGATGTTGGTTCAATCAATGCTACATAGTCAAAATTTTGATCATTTTTTCTAAGTTCTAAAATTACATGTTTTACGACATCAAAAGTTTTTGAATTATCTAAGGAAAGATTTTTAGGTCTTAAAAAATCAATCTTTATATTTTTTTTTTCAACAATGTTTTGAATTTTTTTGGACTCAGTAGATACAAAAATTTTATCTACAAGTTTTGAATTTTTTAAACTATTTAGACTATAATTTATAAGTGGAATATTATTTAAAAGTTTAATGTTTTTTCTTTTTAGACCCTTTGATCCTAATCTTGCTGGCACAACTGCTAAAATTCTCTTATCTGCTATCATTTTTAATTTATTAATTAACTTTATTTTCAATATATCTTTTAACCAAAAAGCAAATATTTTTAATTTGTTTTAAGTTTATTCCAGATGAGGGTAGACTTAACGAACTTTCATGTAATTTTTGAGAATTGATTATATTATTTTTTTTTACATAAGCTTTATATATTGGCATTTTACTTATTGGATAAAAAACTTTTCTAGACTCTATGCCATGACGCCAAAGATAATTGATAATTTTATCTCGATCTAATTTCAGTTTACCTTTTAATGTCAAAGTATAAAGCCAATACGAATTTCTCACTGGTCCATAATTTTTTGGAATAATTAAATCTTTTTCATTTTGAAGGTATTTTTTATAATTTTTTACTATAAAAAATTTTTTTCTAAGAAACATTGTAGCTCTTTCAAATTGAGCTGTTCCGACAGCAGCCTGAAGATTTGTCATTCTAAAATTATAACCAATTTTCAAATGCCAATATTTTGTTTTTTTGGACATTCCATGATCTCTTAAAATATTGGCTTTTTCTTTAAATTTTTTACTTTTGAAACATACGATTCCTCCCTCACCAGTAGTAATAGTTTTGTTTCCAAAAAAACTGAATGTAGCAGCATCCCCGAAGCTTCCGACATGTTTATTTTTATACTTGCTGCCTAAAGCTTCCGCACAATCCTCAATAATAATTATTTTTCTTTTTTTGCATATTTTTAGTATTTTGCTCATTTCAGCAGGGTGTCCATAAAGATGAACTACGATAATAGCTTTTGTTTTCTTTGTAATGGCGTTTTCAATTTTGTTTTCATCCATACAAAATGTATTTTTTTTAACATCCACTAAAACAGGTTTTGCTCCTGCATGAATTATTGCATTTACTGGTGATGCAAATGTTAAATCCGGTACAATTACTTCGTCTCCATGCCCAATATTAAAAGTAGAAATTGCTAACTGAAGTGCAACAGTACCATTAGAAACTGCTAAAGCATTTTTTAATTTTGTAAATTTTGAAAACTTATTTTCAAATTTATTTATATACTCTCCTTGTGAAGAAACCCAACCAGTGTTAATACATCTGGTAAGATATTTTAGCTCATTTCCTTTTAAATCAGGTTTAATTAAAGAAATTTTGTCTGCACTATGAAAAGATACGAAATCTATAATTATTTTTTTATCATTTACTAATGGAATAATTTTAATTTTATTGTTTAGTAATTTGAAAATATTTTCAGAATTTGAAAGATAGTGAGCACTTTTTACCTTTTTGTTCATTACTTTAACTACAGGTATATTCATTTTTACTCCTCTTAGAATTTTTTTTCTAATGTCTCCGTCGGAAATACTTCCTATAATTTTTTTATTTTTATCAACGACAAAACAAATTCCAAAAGTATTACTATTTATTTTTTTAATAGCATCTAATAGTCTTGAATTTTTATTGATTATTATATTTTCAATTTTTTTCTTCATAAGTATTTTTTAACTAAATTTATCTGATTTTTTAATTGTCTTATATTTTTTGAATATACCTCTATTGAATAATAATCTAATTCTTTTTTTAATATTTTTAAAAACCAGGAACTATTTTTTATTAATGAATTGGTATCTTCTTTTCCATTATTATCACTTAAATGAATTGCTTTTATAAATGGATAAATCTCAAAATAACCTTTTTTTAAATTAAATTTTTCAGAATTTGATGATACTTTAAAATGAGCTACATCCAATAATAACCCAATATTTTCATCAATATTTTTAAAAAAAAATTTAATATCCTTTGGATTAGTTAATAAAAAAGGATTTTTTTTAAATATTTTTATATTTTTTTCTGAAATTACATTGTTTTCAATTAAAAGTTTGATGTTATTTTTTTTTGCAAATTTATTTAAACTGATAACTCTTTTTCTAAATATTTTATAGGCAAATTCTTTACTTAAAATTTCTTGCTTAGACATTTTTTTTCCTAATTCTTCTACTTTTGGATCAAACCTAAAACCAGCATGAAAGCTAAAATATTTGCTACCCGTTTTTTTTGCTAAAACAATTCCTTGTTTAATATGTTTAATGGTTTTATTTACATTTTCTTTTTTTGTGCTACATAAATTTAATACAAAAGGTTGTTTTGGTGGTGGGAAATAATTATGTAATCTTAAATTTGAAATTTTGCTAAGTTTTTGCAACTCTTTAATAATATTTTTTGAATATAAACCACCTGATAATTCAATATTTTTGATATTGTTTTTCAAATATAAACTGGATGTATGAAAAGCAGTTTTGTTTCTAAATCCACCTGTGGATAAAAAAATCATTTTTTGTAAAATTAGTAGATATCTTTTAAATTAATAAATTGTTCGAATTTAACATTTTTTTTTAGAATTTTATTTTTTATTTTATAAATTTTGTTTGATAAGAGGCCTGTTCCTGGTCTTTTACAATCAATAAATTCTAACTTTATCTTTGTGCCTTTCTTTAAATTTTGACTGTATACAAGACTTTTTCTAGAAATTTTTTTCATTTGTTTTTCTTCTTTTTGAGGAATTTTTTTATAACTGCCCAGCATAGTAAAAGATCTGTTTAATTTTTCGACATAGGATTTTAACTCTTTAGGTGTTGCTGAAGCTTTATGATCTGGACCATCAAAATTTTTATTAAGGGTAAAATGCTTTTCAAATACTCTTGCACCATAAGATAAGGCGATTATTGATGCAGTCTCATCAATACTGTGATCAGAAAATCCAATAGGATATTTATATCTTCTTTTTAAAGTATTAATATTATTCATGTTAAGAGATTTATCTGAGCATGGATAATTTGATATACAATGTAGCAAAGTGATATTTTTTTTTTTGTTTTTCTCATAAATTTTTATTGTATCATCGATTTCTTTTATAGTTGCCATTCCAGTAGATATTATAATATTCATTTTTTGTTTGGATAAATATTCATGAAGTTTATGATCTATTAAATCAGCTGATGAAGTTTTAATAGTTTTTAGCTTTAAACTACAAAGGAATTTTGCATCCTCAGCTGTGTAAGGGGTAGAAATAAACTCTATATTTAATTTTTTACAGATATTTAAATAATATAAATGGTCTTTTTCTGACAATTCTAATTTTTCTAACATTTGATAGTGAGACTCATTTTTATTGTTTTTTTGATATGGAACTTTAGGAGTATTTCTTAAACTTAATCTACTAGCTTTAAAAGTTTGAAACTTAACAGACTCAACACCTGCCTTTTTTGCCTCTATAATTAATTTTTTTCCAATCTTTCTTTTGTTGTTATGATTGACTCCTATTTCAGCAATTATCTTTAATTTTTTCATTTTCAATAATTAATTTAATTCAAATTTTGGTGTCCATATTCCTTCATTATTTTTATAAAACAAATCTTTATTTGCCCATTTATCAATTACATCATTGAATGATTCTAAATCCATTGAGTAATAATCGAGATACATTTTAATATGATCATCGCCAGGTTTTTCACCATCTAATTTTCTACTAATATTAATTGCTTGATTTCTTGTCATGGCGCCCCTTCTAATATCATTTGTGCATTCAGATAAAACCCGTCCAAAACCAAATTTTAAATACATGAAATAATAATATAATCTTACAAGATATGTATCTGTTGTTGAAAAATTCTCAATTGAACCTGGGCTTCTTTCTTTTTTTTCATTTAAGCCACAATGTTCTTTTGCTATCAGATAGTGGTCGTAATTAACAAAATTTTTGAAATAAGACCAGTGATGCAATTCAGGTTTGGTTTTATTTTCTAATTCTTGTTCGTCAGGATAAGTGAACCAATAAGTTTCTTCTTTGGAAAAATTACTTAATTCTTTATTAGGATCAAAACCACTCAAATAAAAATTAATGCCATCAGATTTATTATAAGTTGGGCTATTTCTCAATTTTGTAGAACCGCCATATTCTGCATCACCTTCTTCAGCGTACATAACAAAAGGAATATCAAATATAATAGATGCTCTGTAGATTGCTGTCTGCACTGCGATCATAAACGCATGCATAGGTATGCCTCTATCAATGAAATGTATTTTATCGATTTTTTTTTCAACCTCTCTGTTTGTCGTTATCATTACATGTTCGTAACCTTTTGCTATAAAATTTTGAATATTTTGAATTCCAATTTCCTCTTCGAGAGGTGGCCTTATTGTTACACATAATGGATTCATGCCAAGTTTGTGTTTTAACATATAAGTGATATATGCCCCATCTTTGCCTCCGCTATAAGGAACAAGAACATTGTGGCGCCCTTTATTTCTTTTTTTGTGTCTCTCACATATTTTTATTAATTCTTCCCATCTTTTGTTCCAGTCAACAGAACTTAATTTAAGATCATTCCATTCACATGCTCCACAGACTCCTTCCTTATTGAAGGTTTGTCTTGGACGAGTATGTGGCATTAGACATTTTTTGCAAAACTTTAAAATATTCTTTTTTTCCATAAGCTTATTAATTTTTATTTATTTTATAATATTAAAATTAAAAAATATAATTATACATTTAGGCATAGCTCCGCACATGGCAAATTTTATTATTTTACCTTCGTTAGTCATTTTTTTTTTGATTTAAAAAACTATAGTCTTTTCAGAATTAAAACTAACTATATGATTTTTAACCAATACTTTAATTTTTTTTTTCTGGATATCAATGAGCTCACCAACAAATCTTAAAAAAGGTCCAGAACTAAATTCTATTTTTTTATTTTCAACTAGGGTAAAAAATTCTTGAGTAAGATACCCAAATTTATTTTCATTTTCTTTACATTTTTTAACAAAATTTATAATTTCTTTTTGAGAACTATTAAAAAAAGGTAAAATTAACTCTATTCCTTTTAAATATCTGATTGAATTTAAAATACTCTTATCTAAAAATTTTTCATGTTTTAAAAATATATAATTTTCTAAAATAAATTTTTTCTTTTTTTGAAATTTATTTTTTACTAATTTATCTACTAATATCTTTGGTCCATATAATTCAGCCTCGGATCCTAATTTATTATTTAAGGCATTCTTCAGAAAATAAAATTCTTTATTCTTTATTTTTGCTATAATCCACATATATTTATTCTTCAGCCTCTTTTTTTAATTCATCGTATTCTTTCATCTTACGTTTCATAAAATTGATTGTTAATTTTGTTTTTTGAGCAAGTCCTCTAGGGGTAAGAACATAAAGATAATTAATTTTATTTGGGTTTTTTTTAAAATTACTCATTTTTATAAGCCCTTTTTTTTGTAATTCTTTCAAGCAATAATTTAATTTACCTAAACTAAATCCTAACTCATTAGCGAGCTCTCTCTGGGAAGAGTGTGGGTTTTTTTTAATTTTTCTTAGTATTTCAAAATGGTCTTGATTTTCGTTCATATGTTCAATTTTTGAACATATTAGTGTTCATTATTTGAACAGTCAACAAATAATTAAAAAAATGCCTTTTTTTAAGCACATTATTTGATAAATGTTGGTTAAATGTATTTTAAATCAAAAGCTAATACTTTAAAAAAGCTTAATCTAAAAAACGCAAAAGTACCAGATTTAGAAATTTTTAACTGTAATAATTTTTTAAGAGATTCAAATAAAATACTAAATAAAATACAGAAAAAATTTTTTTTTCAACCAGTGGCGGTAAGATCATCTTTTAATAATGAAGATACAATTAAGTCATCTAATGCTGGGAAGTATAAAAGTTATTTAAATATTAATACTAAAAATAGAGCAGATTTAGAATTTAAAATTTATCAAGTTATAAATTCTAAAAAAAATAAAAAAAAAAAATGAAAATTTCTTTATTCAAAAAATGGTCCAAAATATTATATGTTCTGGCGTTATTTTAACTAGAAACTTAGAAAATTTTGATGACTGCATTAACATAAATTATCATGAAGGTAAAAATTCAGAAACTGTAACATCTGGAAAAAAAGGTTCAAAAAAAATAATTTTCTTTGAGAACAAAAAATTTAAAATTCCAGATAAATTTAAAAAATTATATTCTACAATTTTAGAAATTAAAAAAATTACTAAAGAAAAAGACTTAGATATTGAATTTGCAATAAATAAAAAAAAAAAAATTTATATTCTACAAGTAAGAAAATTAATTATTCCTAAAAAAAATAGAAATAACTTTGAAAAGCAAAACTGTTTTAATAATTTAGAAAAAAAGATAATAAAACTTAAGCAACCACACCCTAGTTTATATGGAAAAACAACTTTTTTTGGTGTTATGCCTGACTGGAATCCTGCAGAAATAATTGGAACTAAGCCTAGACCATTAGCATTATCACTTTACCAGGAACTTATAACTGACCATGTGTGGGCAAAAAATAGAGCAAGTTATGGTTTCAAAGAACTTGATCAGTTTCATTTAATGACTACTTTTTATGGTACTCCATATGTTGACATTAGAATAGATTTTAATTCGTGGCTACCTATTAACTTAAATAAAAGAATTTCAAATAAAATTGTAAATTATTATTTAAACGAATTTAAAAAAAAACCAAACTTACACGATAAACTTGAATTTAAACTTTTATTTACCTGCGCAACCTTTTCTACAATAAAAAATCTTAAAAATAATTTACAACATATTCTAACTAAAAATGAAATTAAGATATTTTACAATGAATTAAAAAAAATTAATATATTGGCTATAAAAAATAAAGATAAAGATATAAATAAAATTAGAACGCTGATTCATAAACAAAGCCAAGTTAGCAAAACAAATTTATATGAGATAGACAAAATATATTGGTTGATAGAAGACTGTAAAAAATATGGAACTTTACCATTTGCTGGACTTGCAAGGTGCGGATTTATAGCAATAGAACTTTTAAATTCTTTAGTTGAAGAAAATATTATAACTGAAAAACAAAAGTCGAGATTTTTATTAAATGTATCTACTGTTACATCAGAACTAAAAATAGATGTAAAAAAAATGAAAAAAACCAATTTTTTAATGAAATATGGACATTTGAGACCGGGCACATATGATATTTTATCAAAAAATTACACAGAATATTTTAACAAATATTTTCAAGGCAGTTTTATAAATCATAAAAAGGGTAAAAAAAATCATAAAAAATCATTAAAAAATAAATCAATTAAAATAAATTTAAAAAATAATAAACTTTTTAAATCTAATTATGAAATGTTGAAATTTATTAAAGAGTCTATTGCATACAGAGAATATTCAAAATTTATATTTTCAAAAAGTATAGATAAGATTTTTAAAAATTTAATTAAATTTGGAAAAAAATATAATATTTCAAGAGAAGATTTGTCTTTTGTTAAAATTAATAAAATAATGGATATGTATTTTAATATTTCAAACTTTAAAACTATAGAAAATTTAAAAAAACATATAGCTGAAAATAAGAAAGAATATTATTTAAACAAAAATATTTTGTTACCTGATGTCATAAAAGAACCAAAAGATCTTTATGTTCAGCTTACTACAGAAGAAAAAATAAATTTTATATCAAATAAAAAAACTACCTCAAAAATAATAAAATTTGATAAAAATAAAATTAACAAAAATTATGATGGTATTGTTTGCATTGAAAATGCAGACCCGGGTTATGATTTTTTATTCAATAAAAATATTAAAGGATTAATTACAAAATATGGAGGATTAAATTCTCATATGGCTATAAGATGTTCAGAATTAAATTTACCTGCATTAATTGGTGTAGGTGAAAATAATTTTGATAAAATAACTAAAAGCAAAATTATGAAAATTGATTGTGATGAAAAAAAAATTGAATTAATAAATTAATGAAAAAAATAGTCTTTATAACCCAACGCCAGGATAAAATTGGAAAATTTGGAGAAAATAGGGATAATATAGATGTAAGATTTTTTAAATTGTTTGTGGCCCTTAAATTAAAACCAGTTTTAGTACCTAACAATTTATTCATTTTAAATTCTTTGCTCAAAATACTCAAACCTACATATATTATTTTGTCGCCAGGAGGAGATCCAAGAAAAAAAAATGTGAGAAAAGTTATTGAAAGCAAGTTAATTTCTTACTCAATCAGAAATAGCATCCCTCTTTTGGGAATATGTAGAGGAGCACAAACTCTAAATATATTTTTTGGTGGTAGATTAATAAGAATCAAAAATCATGTTAGAAAAAATCATGAGATATTTGGAAAAATAGTAAATAAAAATAATTCTGTAAAAGTCAATTCTTATCATGACTTTGGTATAAAAAAAAAAAATTTAGGAAAGGGTTTAGTCTGCATGTCTCAAGCAAAAGATGGATCTGTGGAATGCTTCAAGCATAAAAAAAATAAAATTTTAGGTATTATGTGGCATCCAGAAAGAAATAAAAAGATAAAAAATTTTGATAAAAAAATTTTAAAAAAATATTTTATATGCAATTAATTATTTTAGCTGCTGGTAAAGGATCCAGATTGCCTAAAAAATTTAGATCTAAACCAAAATGTCTTACTGAGATAAATTCGAAATCTATTTTAGACCACAATTTGAAATTTTATAAATTATTTAACAAAAGATATATAATTTCAGGATATAAAAGTAATCAACTTAGAAACTATTCTAAAATAAATAAATTTAAAATAATCTATAATTCTAAATATAAATCTACAAACATGGTCTACAGTGCTTTTCTAAGTTCCAAGTATATTACAAATGATGTAGTAATTTGTTATGGAGATATTCTTTTTGATCCATCAATTATAAAACTATTAAAAGATAAGCATAATATTCTTACAGTTTATACAAATTGGTTAAATCTATGGAAAAAGAGGATGTCAAAAAAAATGATAAAGCTTGATGCAGAAAATTTAATTACTAAAAACAAAGAAATAAAATCTATTGGGGGACCAATAATTAAAAAATATCCTAAATATCAATACATGGGAATTCTAAAAATTAAGAAACATTCTTTCTTTGACTTAAAAAAATTTTTTGATTCTTTAAATGATCAAAAAATTGATATGACAAACTTTCTTAACAAAGCAATAGTTCAAAAAAAAATCAGTTTTAAAATCAAAAAATATTCAAAATTTTGGTATGAAATTGATACACACAAGGACATTAAGGTAGCTACTGAAGAGATGAATTAATGGTCATATGGATAATTGGTATATCTGGGGTAGGAAAAACTTTTTACGCAAAAAAATTACTCGGAAAAGTTAATTTAAAAAAAAAAATACATATTGATGGAGATGAAATAAGATCGTTTTTTTTTAAGAAATTAGGATATTCAAAAAATGACCGAAGGATATCGGGAAATCTTACTGTAAAGTTATGTAGTTTTTTAGAGTCTAAGGGGTATATTGTTGTTTGCTCAATGCAATCAATGTTTCCAGATATGCAAAAAAAAAATAGGTTAATATTTAAAAATTATTTACAAATTCACTTACAAGCAAAGTTGAGCGATCTTAAGAAAAGAAATAACAAAAATATTTATAATAATAAAAAAAATGTTTTAGGAGTTAATTTGAAACTTCCAAAGCCGTATAAATCAGACTTTGTTTTTCAAAATGATTTTAGTAATAAATATAAAAAAGATTTAAAAAAAATCCTTTTAAAAATTAAAAGATTAATTCATCATTAAATTACAAATAAATACAAATATCTATTAAAAATTTTTTTCAGTGCATAAATCAAGCCAATTGAGCTATTAGTACTGGTTAGCTACATGCGTTACCGCACTTCCAC
>MDTG01127209.1_pt1 | contig 24723 bp, 20 predicted proteins | sample 811421 | NCBI WGS metagenome assembly MDTG01 (sample SAMN05326645, study PRJNA326480) | marine metagenome | isolation source: seawater | place: Pacific Ocean: South East | collected 2011 | reverse complement strand
GGGGTTCCCGAGCGGTCAAAGGGGCTGGGTTTAGGTCCCAGTGCGTAGTGCTTCGCAGGTTCGAATCCTGTCCCCTGCACCATACCAACTGGCAAGTTTGAGCGAAAGCCGCCAACGGTTTGATGAAGTACCTGTAGTATGGGTTATCGTGGCGACCGGGGACAAGTCCTCTCGACTGGATTTGAATGAAGATGGCCAGGTAGATTTTGGAGATGTCTCCCATATCATCACTGAAGCCGAAAAAATACGGTTAGATCGCGATCTCGACTCGATTAGAGAAAGGAGATTGGGAGATACGAGGTTCTTCCGTTGGGCCGTTGAAGATTACGTACTCCTTTTCGGAGTTATTTTTGGCGGACTATTTGTGATTCTCATCACCGTTGCAAGTACTGGTTTGATAGCCGGTGATTCGGTAGCTGTAGACCAGACCCTATCCAGAACCCCATTGGACACTGGAGGGGAATGTATGGATAAACAGGGCGAAATATGGTTATCGGTGTATGAAGATCATCACAATCTGCGTGCACGCTCATACAACGTACCAGACAGCGATATGGCCATGCGAGTTAACTATCTAGACTCAAGCAATAACTCCACTGAAGAATTGCGGGGTGGGTTAGGGGACCTGTCCGTGACGATTGATGGCGAGAATATTCTAATCGGGGAGCAATACGTAAAAGTTTCAATTCATGAGATTCCACCTGACTCACTGGAGGAGGGCAACCTATCACAGATTGTCAAAACTTCTCCTGTAATCTTTGATCAGGAATTTCGAATTGAAGTAGAGCACAAGAATCGTGGAGGATTATTCTCCAGCGGAGAGGTAATTGACATCGACGTAGAAGAGACTGGCCCACGAGCGTGTATGACACTCAAGAATCTCGGGGAGTGGGGTTGGTTATTGATGGCTGCTGAATGGGCAGGAGGGAGAGAAACTGCTATGCTAACAGGAGGAAGTGGCGGAGTACCTGCTTGGTGGATGGCCTTTGTGTCGTTAGGAATGTCGATTGTTTTCCTGTACATACAATATCCTTTGATGCATAAGATGTATCATCGTGAAGGCGAGGAAACACTTGATGCAAATCAGATTGAGCGACTAATCGTCAGAATTCTCGAGCATTCCCAGGACGAGGCTTCAATTGAGATAAATTTTGAACGCCTCAGAATGCAAGAACGTCCCATATCAATCGATGTCTTCGTCCCGTACACATCGATGAGTCATAGTATCATGACTCTAACTGAAGTCCGATCAATCTTGATGCGAGACCTCTTATCCGAATTCGCCATATTCGGTGAAATGCGGCCTTTACAGCTACGGGTCCAGTCGATCGGCGCAATAAAGCCAGAAGAATCGATAGTCATGGACTCAAGCCTGTCTTTAGAGGGATTCAATCCATCGATCATAGATGACGACTACAGACCATTCTTCGATTCTATTTCCATAGTCGGCATGATTGAAGATTCTGCAAGACCGGTAATATCTGATTTGCTAGACCAGTACGATCTTGCAGATGAAGGCACACTTGTTTCAGCAGACAATCAGGCTGTGTATGTGAGAATGATCTACAGACCCCTTATGAGATTCAGCTACTTCTTCTTCCCAAGGAACTTCATCGAAATTGAGGAGAGCCTGTCCGAGCGACTAGAGACCGATCTCGCCGATCTGTTGAATGGGAGAAAGGTGATAGTTAGCGCTAGGAACCTAAGACGAACACTTGCAGATCAAGCAGTTGCGGGACGTGTGGAGCAAGGCGGCTCAAATTTCTCCGGAGAAGCACTTGTCGCCAAACAACCTGGAATAACCGGGACCCTTCTCCAGACTGTTGGGGGCGATATTCTTTCCAGTGTAGAATATGTTGCTCAACGCAACAGAAAAAGAATAGACAAGTATGGTTTTTGGGGGTTGATAGTATTCGTCTGGATACCATTCATGGCGAGTGGAGTATTGGTCGGTGCGATGCTGGGGCTCGTTGCGAGAATGAAATTCGAACGCGTGCTCTTCGCCTGCACCTTGGGCGGAACCGCAGCATCGATCACATGGGCGTACACAGCGAGAGGAATCATAGAATTTATGGAACGATATCAAGCAGAAGTTCTGATTCCCTTTTTGATAGGATTAGCATTCCTGTTCACTTTCTTTCATCTGAGGAGAAATAAAAGACGGAGAAGAGAAGAACTCTTCAGGGAATCCATGGTTTTCTTTAATCGAGTTTCTTTGAATTAAAATCCTGTTGATACGAGAGTAAATTAGCATCATGTACTCCCGTTAGTCTATGACGCTGGTGAGAATAAAGTCACTTGAGCGGCATTACGTCATGCCGTCGGGAACTGTGAAAGCTCTGGACGGTGTTGACTTAGAAATAAAAGAAGGCGAGAGGATAATTCTACTTGGACCGTCTGGGTCGGGGAAGTCCACTTTGTTAAATTGCCTCTCTGCATTAGACACACCTACAGGAGGTTCTTACGAATTCGCGGGAAAGGCAGTACCGAGGAACACCGTGCTAGGTCCTAAGTTTTGGCAAAAAATTTCCTCAATTCCATGGAATCCTCTTGCCCTTGTACCGCCCCTTCGATTTTTGTTCTATCCTGTTGATTATTTCACCCACTCTAGGCCTGAGGCGAAGGCCAGCGAAAAGATGACTCGATTTAGGAGGGACAACATTGGGTATGTTTTCCAATTTTTCAACCTACTACAAGACCTGACGGTTCTTGAGAATATTTTACTTATTCAAGAACTGGCAGATGTAAGAGATGAAGAGCGAGCACGACACCTCCTCAAAATCGTCGGATTAGAGGCAGAAGTTAACAGATTTCCTGCTGAGATCAGCGGAGGCCAACAACAGAGAGTCGCAATTGCTCGCAGCCTCGCGAAGAGTCCTAGGCTGTTGCTAGGGGACGAATTGACGGGGAATTTGGATTCAAAGACCTCATCGATGGTGATGGAAGTCTTGGTGACAGCATGTGAGGCCGAGGGAATAACATGTGTTCTGGTGACCCATGATGAATCATTGATCGAATTCGCTACAAGAGTTATCAGGATCGACAGTGGAAAAATAATTTCTGATGAGATTGTTGAATGAGGTGGAATTCATGTTTGGATTACTGACGAAGCGATTGGCACGAAGCCTGTGGCGTACAAAGATACGACTCTTCGCAGTAGTAGTCATGGTGATGGTCGGGGTTTTCGCAGGCATATCTTTTGCAGCATACGCCCATACCGCATCTAGCATTTACGAGGATATCTACGCCGATACAGACAAGGGTGTGAATCTTGCTGATATTTGGGTAGAAAACCCTAGTTCGACATGGAATGGAAGTATTGCTGACTCAATTTGTGACGAAATTGAGAATCAATGGCCCGATTCAGATTTGTCGCTAAGCGAATGTGAGCCGCGTCTGAAATTAGATGGCGTCATGTTTCACATCGGCGATAACGGTGAAGATTCCATTGTTCCTGCAGTGTGGCACGGAATCGATCAAGGAGAAATCGATAGAGTTTGGTTCCCTGATCATGAATGTTGCTCTGGAGTAATGCCTAGTGCAGATAATGAGATAGTTGTGGATCTGAGGGTGGCCGAAGGAATGGATGTTGGAATCGGTGACAACATCACTATAGGCGCAGGATCCGGAACTATGGATTACAGTGTCGTCGGGATCGGACTCCATTCAAATCACCTATTCTATGCCCAAACTGGGTCATTATTTCCCGCTGATCCAGGAACATTTGCTACTGGTTACTTGACAGCCGCTGGGCTTGAAAGGCTAGCGAATATCAGCGAAGGGTCTGCAAATCTGATTCTCATTGACATAGTTGGAACTCCAGAGTATGACTTGCAGTCGACCACCAATATCGAAGGGGAAGAAATCGCTGTAGTAATTGGTAAAATCGACTCCGTTTTGCAAGATATTCACGACTCTCCTTCCCTTGTATACAGCCGCTCTGGAGTAGAGTCAGTAGAATTTCTACGGGCTGACGCCGAGGGGGCCATGAAGATTTACATTCCAGTTACGGCTATGATTGCAATAGTAGCAGGCATAACCATTTTCTTGAGCCTCCAGAGGTTAGTGCAATCTCAAGCCAGAGAGATTGCGATATTGAGGACTCTGGGGATCCCAAGAAATGTCATAATCCCCGCGTATGTCCTCATGCCAATAATAATCGGTTTAGTAGGATGTTTCTTTGGGGCGATATTTGGTCTAATATTCGGTGCTCCGTCCATGCTAGATCTGTATGAAGGAGTGTTGGGTATACCAATCGTCGAATCTGCAGATATCAATCCAATCTTATTGCAAATATCCGGGATTGCCATGCTAGTGGTCTTGTTTTCTGGCATGCTCCCCGCAATACAGGCCTCCAGACTTCAGCCTCTAGAAATCATGCGTGGCCAACATCAGATTAGACTATCATCCAGATTATTACAAAAGTTCACTTCCAAGCTCCCTTCCACCATGGGCCTAACGATTCGATCCAGCATAAGAAAACCAGCAAGATTAGCCTTCACGTTCTTCGCTGTCGGCCTCTCTATGCTTATTTTTGGAAGTATGACATTGATGATGGGCACCATGGAAGATGCGATAGTTGGCAATGTCGAGGAGAACCAAAACTGGGATGCAGAAGTTGTGATTCCATTCGGAGGAGAGGGAGATGTCGGTCAATGGGCTGGGGAGAAAGGTGCAAATTACGAGTTGAAGCTATCGTTCCCGGCCAATCCGAAGGGAGATACGAGGTATCTATCCGTCACTGGATTAGACTCCATTTCAACCAATGAAAACTCAATGATAGTTTTAGATCTCAAAGAAGGATCACTTCCTGCGGCCAATTCTGAAATTATCCAGGTACTCGTTGATGAGGGGCTGCAGCACTTCTTGAACTGGCAAGTCGGTCAAACTCAGATAATCATGTTTGGAGCAACGCCAATGAATATTGAGATAACTGGAATAACTCAGGGAGAAATATCTAGAACCATATATGTCCATCGACAAGATTTGGTCCCCGTGGTAGGGATAGAGGCGACCTCTGTTCTGATTGAGCTCCCACAGGGGGTGGAAGTTGACAGTGAATTGGGAGAGATTTCACTGGGAGTGACACAAAAGGAGGATTTAATCTCTACTTTCGAGAATCTCTTGGAGCAGCAGCAGGCAATTTTTGGCTCCGTACTAGCGCTTGGAATTATTATTGCAATAGTGGTATTGTTCAATACCCTAATTATGAATCTTGCAGAACGGGATGTTGAGATTGCAACACTACGGGTGCTTGGCGCCCCAATCAACAAGATTGGGGGTATGATGCTGGGTGAACATATCGCCATTGGTGTAATAGGTGGAATCCTAGCCACTGGATTCACAATTGTTGGCACTCAAGCCTTGGTTTCTACATTCGTACAATGGGCATTTTATCTGACTGTCAGTCTTGATATCATGGTCGTGGCCCAACTAATCGGCATTGTTGTGTTCATATCCGTAATGCTCACTCCTTTCGGTATGTGGCGGATTAGCAGGTTAGATCTAGTCGAGAAAGTCAAAGACCTATCTCAATAAGCCATGTCACATGCGGGTTGTCACATGGAACTTGAATGGCATTCGAGCCGCACATCGTAAGGGGCTTGATGATTTCATCAGGAAAATTGACGCGGACATATTGTTATTCCAAGAGGTGAGAGCACTGCCTGAACAAATGCCGAAGGAATGGTCTGGGCCAGAGGGATACGGGTTAATTTGGCATCCAGCAATCAAAAAGGGATATTCAGGAGTTATGTCATGCTCGAGAATCGAAATGGAAGAGATAGGGAGGGGCATCGATACCGATTTGGACGAGACTAGAGACCCAGAAGGCAGGGTTCTCGTCACAAAGCACGGAAATCTAAGTTGCATCAACATGTATCTTCCAAATGGTTCAGCAAGGCAGGAGCGCCAAGACTACAAAGATCAATGGCTAGAAGACATGCTTGAGTGGAGTAGAAAATTCGTCGAATCGAAGGAACCAGTATTGCTTTGCGGGGATCTGAATATAGCTCACACTGAGAGCGATATCTGGGATCCGAAAGGAAACAAGAGGACATCAGGATTTCTCGATCATGAGAGACAATGGTTCGATAGACTGATGGACATTGGTTGGGAGGATTTACTCAGAAGCCACCTCGGCCAGATAAAAGGGCCTTATTCATGGTGGTCCAATAGGGGGCGAGCTAGGGAGCTCAACAGAGGATGGAGAATCGACTACATCCTCGCCAACCCAGCAGCAAGTGAAATATTCATTTCTGCTGAGATAATACGCGAAGGCGGCCTTACGGTTTCAGATCACGCGCCAGTAGTAGCAGATTTTGAAGACGAATAGCAGAGATTCAAACGCATCGGCCTGTTAGTCGGACACATGGCTGGTGACCTCAACAACCTCCTGTCTTCGCTGTTACCGGGTGGTAGAGGCGTGTGGGTGCCTATGGACCACGGTTTAACCGCGTATCCCGCAGAAGGTCTCAATGACATCGATTTGGCTGTGGATGATTGTATATCTGCGGGTGTAGACGCAATCGTCCTCCAGAAAGGAGTACTATCGCATCAATTATTCAGGACACAATGGAGAAATTTCGTAATGCACGTTTCGGCATCCACCATCCATGGCGGAGAAAATGCGGATAGAAAAGTGCTAGTTGGAACTGCAGAGGAGGCTCATAAGAGGGGTGCGAGCGCTCTTTCTTGTCAGATAAATCTTGGAGATAGAAATGAATACGATATGATAGAATCTGCAGGTGCCATTACCACCTCCGCATTGGAATACACGCTTCCAGTTCTAGGGATGGTGTATCCAAGAGGCCCAAACCTGGTGCTGAGTGAAGGCGATCCGACCAATAACGTTGCACATGCAGCACGCGTAGCATGGGAACTGGGGTGCCATGTTGCCAAGGTGCCATGGACTGGAGACGGCGAGTCCTTCGCAGAGGTTTGCTCCGCAGTCCCTATTCCCGTACTAATCGCAGGAGGCCCCGTGGACAAGCCGTTCATTCACACCCTCAAGATCGTTGAGAGCGCGGTATCATCAGGAGGATCTGGAGTGTGTATGGGCCGACAGGTTTTCTCATCATCCAATCGGGTTGGCAGGATTAAAGCCCTCAGAGCAATCGTACACGAAGGTGCAACCGCTGATCAGGCTTCCACATTTCTGGAGTGAATAGCGCATGGATTTGTGGCTGGACATCACGGCCCTCGAATCCGAGAGAGAAATAAATCAAGAATTGGAAGATCAGTTTAGCAGACTTTGGAATGGCTCTTCGAGTGACGTGGCAGTCGTTCAACTCGATGATTTCAGGGGTCAAGAAGAAGCAAAGTCAATGATCGGCATGGTCGAATGGATACTTGTTCAATGTTCTGATTGGACAATGATACCATTGGAGAATATTATCGCTGCAGCATCTGAATCAGGAACTAAAATAGCAGCTTCGATTTCAAAGGAAATCGAACTCAACGGCGCAGCCTTTGCCTTGGAACATGGGGTCGATGCAATCGTGGTGCCATTTGAATCAGGAATCATATGCGCCGCAAAGAAAATTGTCGGAGAAAAACCACCGAAATATACTGAATCGACATACAATAAGGCCCTCCTTTCATTTGCGGACGTGACATCAATACAATCTGGCGGAGTCGGAGAACGAGTTTGTGTAGATCTTACGGAAAGGCTCGATTTAGGGGAAGGCATGTTGATTGGGTCATCTGCAAATGCAATGGCAATGATACACGGAGAAACCATTCCCTCCGAATATGTACCGACACGTCTGTTTAGGGTGAACGCCGGTGCAGTACACGCATATTGCTTGATGGCTGATGGCTCTACAAGATACCTTAGCGAGCTTGAAACAGGGCAGGAGGTGGCAATAGTCAATTTGGAAGGAAAACTACGCCCAGCCACTATCGGACGACTAAAAATTGAGAGAAGACCATTCCTAATCATACATTTTTCACTAGGACAAGATGTTGGACAGATAATTGTCCAGCAGGCAGAGACAGTCCGCTTAGTTAATCCAGGGGGGCACGTTAGCGTAACATCGCTGAAGGCGGGTGACAAGATACTCATTAGAGGCGACTCAGGCATGCGACATGCAGGTGTTGCGTTGGCAGGGGAGATGAATGAAAGATGAATTTCGAGGATTCCACACGCGCTTTTGGAGGCATGAGTATCCTCCATACGTCCGGTTGTGGTTGGGGCTGTACGATTCCGCTGGAATTAACCTGTGAGGCCTACGTATCCGACTCATGGCCTGATATCAGCCAAGATCCGCACATGTTGTTGAAACAATTACGCCCCTCCCTCACGGACGTGACGGGGTTTGATGTTGGAGATTCCTTCTTTTACCGAATAAACAGTAACATACCCCCTTCAATGGGGTTGAAGTCTTCATCAGCGGCTTCAGTCAGTGCAGTCAGGCTCGCAGCGACGGTGCACAACATCTCCCTCTCAAAATTGGAAATCATCAAAATAGCTACCCAGATGCAATTGAGGGCAGGGTGTTCGATGACAGGGTCATATGACGATACATGGGCAGCGTTAGGGAAGATGGCGGCGGTTATCCGCGCTGATTCTGCTAATCCGGCTGAGCCAGTAGCCTCTGTTGATATTGATTCGAGTATGTGTACAATATTGCTTAGGGGGACGAGGAAATCAACACCTGAAAAATCGGATTTCCGCGCAAACAGGTCAAAATTCAAAACAGCTCGAGACAATCTGATGTCTGGTGATATACGAGGGGCAATTAGGGAAAATGCATACGCGGTAGCGTTGTCAACAGGCGATGGACTTGCAACAGAGATTATCCACAGGCTCCATTCTTTGGATTACAATGCCAATATATCTGGTTCCGGGCCTGCTATAGCCGTACTACATGAACAAGAGCAGGAGAGCCATCTTTCTGATGTTCTGGGTACATACGGGCGAATTATCACCACGAAAATTGTTCATGATCCATACCAAATGGAGGAATTAAATTGGGCATGAGCCTTGGGGATAACATTCGCGTGACTCTTTTCGGGGAGTCCCATGGCCCGTCTGTAGGCGCACTTCTAGAAGGAATACCCGCAGGAACCGAAATAGACAACGATGCCCTGGTAAGAGAGCTGGAGCGTAGAAAACCCGGGAGAAAGGGGATGAGTAGGCGCCTTGAGACGGATCAATGCGAGATTCTTTCCGGAGTCTACGAAGGCCGAGCAACAGGTTGGCCGATATTAATCGTAGCAAGAAACAACGATGCCAAATCTACCGATTATGGCTTTCTCCCGGATCATCCACGACCTGGCCATGCAGACATGGTTGAGATAGAACGCTCAGGAGGCGCGGCAGACCTCAGAGGGGGAGGATCGCAGTCAGCTCGACTGACTCTTGGTCTGGTAGCAGCAGCCAGCCAGACTAGACAGCTACTGTCTGAGAAGAGCATTTCCGCGAGGGCACATCTTTATTCCGTAGGAGAATCTCAATCACGTTCATTACTTGATTTTGATTATATCAATGAAACCCAGAAAGAATCTATGCAACGACTCAATTGTCTTGACCCGCAGGCCGCAGATATATTTTCAACCCTGATAGAGCGTTCTAGGATGGAACTCGATTCATTGGGCTCATCCGTGGAATGCATAGTCAGTGGTATCCCAATTGGGATGGGAGAGCCCTGGTTTGATGGCATTGAACCAGCCCTTGCACGTGCTATGATGGCAATACCCGGGGCACGCGCAGTTGAATTCGGCAGGGGCATTTACGCTTCCCAAATGAAGGGTTCAGAACACAACGATTCATGGACTCTTCAAGACAACCGTCCAACACCTGAGCCATCATCCGGTCATTCTCCGGACGGAGCTCTTGGGGGCCGTTCAACAGGTGCACCACTTCGTATAGTGGTACACTTCAAGCCACCTAGCAGCATTCCTCGTCCCCAATCTACTCTTCACCTCCCTAGCGGGGAACAACGGACGTTGAAGGTGAAAGGGAGACACGATCCAGTAATCGGCCCACGAGCTGTTCCAGTTGTCGAGGCCGCGGCAATACTCGTAATTGCTGATCTTTTGACCATGTCGAAGCAATTCTAAGACGATTCCAGATGATTAATCTGCACGACCTTCTTGGAATTTCTGTATTCTCGCTGGAAGGTTGACGCTGAATGATATTGCTATTATGCCGAAAACCATAGCCGTTCCGAGGGCGACACCATACACGCTAGTCAACTCAACACTTTCACTGAGCCTGTTTGATGCAACTTCATCGAAGAATCCTACAAAAGCGGGTATTATGACATTGATGAGAAGTGTAATCAAGGCGACAAATCCGGCAATCGCAGGTGTGGTTCCGAGGGATCGATTGTACTTCTGTATTATCCGCTCCTGACCCATGACGTACACTTCTCGGGTTCTGATTGATGTGTCTAGCATCGAGAAACGTATTACTCCGGATGAGAGTTCAATGTACATGACTAGGAAAAGGGCATAGAATATCAGCAGTAGCTTTTGTATCAATTCGCTTCCAATATTTAGGGCCTCCATTGCAAATTCCACTTTGCTCCCTGCGAATCTTATGGTAACTAGTATCACTGCGACTTGAGATGCTAATATCATTCGCTGATCTCGTTGTAGGACCCCATATGCTCCCACTACAACTCCCCCAATCAACAAAAGATAGTGAATTATGCCGCTGAACCAGGGCACTCCTATGATATTCGAGAACCAGAACCATGCTGTTCCAGAGGAGGGGGTTATCATGAATGTCACGAGGCCTAGTAGCAGAAGCACAGTTACCGATGCCGTTTGCAGACGCACTACGGTCTTGTTCGGTGCTAGGAACCTGACTGAGGGGACAAGTGGACCGCCGAAGAAGGATTCTACCCATGTAGGCACCTTAGTTTCGGGAACAGCGTCTTTTGGAATTGCGGTCGATTGAGACACCCTTCCAGCAGCTTTCTTCCTGCTTGGAGCAGAGGACCTCACAGTCTTACCGTCATACAGGTGAGATGTGTCGGTCGTACCCTCCTCTGCCATACAATCTACCTCAGAATCCCCTCGCCCCGGCTAGAGCAGTGACTAGCATCATATCAGGTTCCCAGTCCATTATATTCGCACCAAGGCCTCTGAGTTCCGTCATCAGGATGTCTCGTTCGGTCTTCAATAATTCATACCCAACCCCGTCAAGACGCCTTGCATCAAACTCGAAATCAATACTGCTCGGGGAAAGCACAGTCACCATGAAATTCCTTGCTCTTAGGTCTCTTACCGCATCGATAATTGTTGGATCATCTTCAAGAGGACTGAGGATGATTATCGGACTCCCCCTGTTTATGTGCGGCATGAGCCGATTAGTCACCACTCTGAGGGGAGTGTTGCCCTTTGCAACAGCACCAGCAAGCTTAGTGAGAATGACATAGAGCTGCTTTTTGCCTGTGTCTCTGTCAATTGAAACAATCTCATCGCCGTAGGTCACAAGGCCTACAGAATCACGTCTTGCGAGGAAGTGTTGTGCAAGGCTGGCTGCAGCTCTGGTGCTGTAAACCAGTGAATTTCTACTCACTGGCCCAGTTTCACTAATCGCTCTGCTATCCACGATGAGAATGATGTCGCTGACCGCGTCACGTTCAAACTCATTGACCATCATCTTCCCACCACTCCGAGCTGTAGCGTTCCAGTTGACTTTCTTCATCGGATCGCCGGGAATGTATTCCCTGAGATTGTAGAAATTAGACCCCTCTCCGGGATTCCTGATATTCACCGCACCAGTGAATATTTTCGGAACTCTACTTTTGATCATCGCGTCTTTGATATCCTCCATTTTCGGGAAGACGAGGAAGTCGTCATAAAGTTGAATTTCTCTTTCGTTGTGAAATAATCCGAATGTATCCTGAATACGCACACAAACGGGCCCTATTGTGTAGAATCCTCTCAGAGGAGCCTCGATTGTATACGATATCTCGGTCTCACGCCTACCCCCCAATTCCATCAGCACATAATTAGCGCCTTTCTTGATCCTCATTACTTCGGGGACCCTGTCTCTAATTTCGATAATCTTAGGCATGGGCGTCCTGTTCTGGATTCTCAGAACAACATCAATTTCCCCGTCCTCAAAAACTCTTGAAGACGAGACCTTCCTAAGCGCGGATATCCCGCCGAGCTGGATCCCCTCGTCAGAATCATTCTCCTCGAGTCTTCTTCCCGCAGAGGCTACATCAGCATGTGTCGTGCGAAAAGCAGCATAGGTCAAGAATGAGAGGAGCACCACTGCCACTGTAACCAACTGCTGATTTCGGAGGACTAGACCTAGGAGATAGAGCCCAACCGCCAATGATGCGAACATCGCTGACTTTCTGCTCCACGCCAGAATAATTCCCCCTATCAAATGGTAAATTTGGTATCAGACCGTAGGCACTGGCACTTGATTCAGGATGTCTCGAACAACTTCCTCAGTCTCCAGGCCCTTGATTTGATGTTCAGGCTTTAGGATGAGTCTGTGAGAAACAGCGAGAGTCGCTACAGATTTTACGTCATCAGGAGTGATGAAGTCTCGTCCACGCATTGCCGCAGCCGCTCGCGACGTCTTCAGAAGTGCCTGAGAACCACGAGGAGAAGATCCAACTAAAACTCTGGGATCTTCTCTTGTCCTTGCCACTACCTCGACCATGTACATTCTCACCGCTGGGTCAACATAGACATCTTCGATGGCTTCTTGCATAGCAACAACCCTTGCAGGATCGGTGATTACGTCTACATCGACGTCGTCCTTCTTGCGCTCAATTCTCCGTGCAAGAATCTCATCTTCATCACCCCTGTCGGGGTATCCAACGCTCATCTTGAACATGAATCGATCTAATTGTGCTTCAGGCAACGGATATGTGCCCTCTTGCTCAACAGGATTCTGAGTTGCCATGGTGAGGAACGGCGAAGGTAGTTTGTGAGTGACAGTTCCAATGGTGACTTGCTTTTCCTGCATGGCTTCCAAGAGTGCCGCCTGTGTCTTAGGGGGCGCTCTGTTAATCTCGTCAGAAAGAAGTAGATTGCAGAAGATAGGCCCAGGCTTGAATGTGAACTCACCTTTCTTTGCGTCGTATATGTTGGTGCCAGTGATGTCCGCTGGAAGCAGATCTGGAGTAAATTGTACACGCTTGAAATCGCATCCTAGAGCATCAGCGAATGTGTTTGTCATCAGGGTTTTGGCAAGACCCGGATAATCCTCAAACAGTAGGTTTCCATTCGAGAGGATATTAATCATCACATTGTCAATTACGTGGGACTTTCCAATGATTACTTTCTGTACCTCTCCAGAAATGGCCTTCGCAATAGCTCCTACAGCCGTCAAACGTTCGCTCATTTCGCCGCCTCCACGCGCTTCAGCAGCCTTCTTCGCATAGCCATCATCTATTTTCTTCGTGTCTTTTTCCTTCTTTTTTATGCCGGCTGGCGGCGCTGGTGTGTCTGACATATTGTACTCTCCTATGTGTTCAGTTTGGCTTTCCCCATTTACGTATAGCGACCATTAGTTGCCGCAACTCTTGGGACTGGTAGACGCGAGTTTGACTGTATGCAAGCTCGACAAGTTTGGGATCGTTAATCATCGTTTGAACCTCAGCGGGAGGCTTTAGAGCCAACTGGTCCCTTGTCAAATCGTAGTGAACTCTTACTTTTGTAAAAAGTGCTTGTTGGACACGCTCTTTGTACGTAGAGGGGTCTAATTTGGAAGGTCTTTCTTTGAAACGCGTCAAATCGAATACGTGCCTCCAGTTTTCTTTTTGTGGAACAATCATCATCGATACAAGAAGTAGAAGACCCACATTTAGTACAACCAACCATTTCAAGAACGGGTTTGATGTCAAAAGAACCACAGTCCCCATTGACTCCACGAAAGGAGCAGAAAGCCGTCCAGTCGAGTGACGACTTTCATCGAACACGATCTGATACTCGGATTTATCGTCCCTAAAGCTGGACGATAATTCTGGGTTTCGATGTTCCATCATATCGAATATTAGGGTTTGGAAATAGGCTGAATTACCGCCCCATTGTCCTTCGGGAATCACGTCAAGCCAACAAGAATTGACCGTATCGCAACTTTCCCTTATCCCTTGTGTTTGCGCTTGTTCGAGGTCCCACAGCATATTCGAGAATGCTTCATCATCAGCAACAAACGTGATGCTACCGGTCACATCCACTTCAGCTACCTCGGTAGTACCGACAAAGCCTCCCTGACTCTCTTGAGGTCTATCGTAGGCTTTTACAGGATAATCCGCTCTGATTATGAGTGATAGGTCGCCGGGAGCGGGATTCCTGTAGTCTCCCGCATCGCCAGTTCCAGCCACATCGATGAAAGCCCCTGAGGAGGCTCTTGCAAGAATCTTTACTGTTCGATGATTAGGGTCTGCACGATCTTCCTCAGTCGGTTCAAACTTCAAACCGGTGGGTGATCTGAACATCAGTGGAAGTCTGCAGTTAGACATCAGATTGTTCCTGATCTGATCCTCCGTGCAAACCTGGCTCAGATATGCTGGTTGCATTGTGCGAACATCTTGTTCAACTGCAGCAGCCGACCAAACGTTCCTCCATGATGGGTCATAGGGTTCACCTTCCTCATTGTAGATTAGGAAATGTTGATTTTCATCATGCAAAGGATCGTCAAAGAACGTGACACCGAACAGCCCTGCTAATTCGTTTGCATGCGAGTTTTCAGACGCAACTATCACCTTTCCTCCAGATTTTGTCACGAAGTCATATATCGCTCGAGCTTCAGTTTGGTCTATCGGCTTCTCCGGACCTACGACAACCAGCATACTTCTGTGAGGGTCTCTCCAGTCGTTGACCAACATAGGGGTAGAAATGGTGTTGGCCACGTCATACCCGTAGTTTGTATCGCCATTATTCCCAGGTATATCTTCCATGAGGGTATCGCGCATACTTGAAAGCTGAGCGAATTTTTCTGCATCTGTGTCTCCCCCCTCAACATATGCAGAGTAGTATGTTTCATTGGAGAGTACGAAGAACATTGGAAGAATCAGTAGAAGGACTGCAGTAATAGCAAGAGACCAGATTACGATTTTATTGAATCGCTCTGCATCATCACTCGTATTTGCCATGCCGAACTTCCTCTTTTCCCGCCCGGCACAGTCGCCGACAGGCTCTTTGCGGGCTTCGCGAGGTGTTATAGGTTGCTGAAACTGGTTTGCAACAGACAACCTGACAATGTTGGTATTATCGTCGCATTCTCGCTGTTATTATAGCAGCAGAAATCATCACAATTATGCTCGAGATGGCCCCTAATGCTGGCAAACCCGTCGTTACAACTTCCACTGTTCCACCGCCATCATCCCCTTTTTCGCCATCATCATTGTCTCTATCGTTGGTGGCGGCTTGAACCTCTATCCTAGTATCGTCGCTCGATGACTGAGAACCTCCCGATCCTTGAGAAACTGCTTGAACTTCTACATCGCAATACTTTGAAGGGTGGCTTAGTGCGGCTTCAAACACCACATTTGCACTGATCGACCCGCCCACTGCAACTTCCCTGTTGGTGAGTTCTGAAATCTGATTCCCAACGGTTATGAGCGTGCAATCAACTGAAACTTCGACTTCAGATGCCCTGTCTGCTATGTTACCATTGTTCGAGAGAGTCATGCGTAGTATGGTGTCAGCCCCAGCATTAATCGGGCCAAGAGGATCGTCTATTTCGATGGAAAGCATGTGTATTGCCGGAATTTCGATAGCCACATCATCAGAATTTGTATCGCCGGGAAGAGCAACAGGTATCCCTTGTCTAGCAGTAACGGTAGCAGTAACTTGGAAGTCTTCAGTCGTCCCAGCAGGGTGATCCATGACGTCAACACCGCTGATCACCCCGTCGACAGTCACATTTTGACCCGGGCCTACGGTAACATCTGCAGGACATGCAACTTGGGATTCGAATGGTCCTGTACATTCCAAGGACACTTCTATGCTAGTTAGGCCATCATTTTGGATTAATATCGGGACAATCGCCCCCCCACCATTAGATAACACGATTTTCTGTATCTCGCCATCTTCGTCGGCGATTGTTGCCGACCAACCAGTGACGCCGTCCTGAGAAGCTACTATTATAGCTGAGTTAGAAACGATCAATGAGGCTATAATCACGCCGATGTAACGCGCTTTGCCGCTTCCTCCATCGCTCTCTTTGCGAGAACAGATGCCATTTTCTTTCGATAAGACGGAGGGAACCACGTATTCAGAACGGGTCGTACCGTTCTCTTGAGTTCTGCCCCCAGACGTTTGGCTTCCAAGCCCCATTCAGCACCCATATCGATTGAATCAACCAGGTCTTTGTGGCTCCGGGGGATACTCTCAAATCCAGTACTCGCCATGTTCAGTCCGGATATCTTGCCTTTCTTGTCTATGTGAACGGCGAATGCAACCCCTCCCTCTGGAAAGTCCCATGCATCTCTCTGCCTCAATTTCTGATATGAGCCAACCATCGACGACGACGACTCTGGTAGCTCAACATGAGTTACAATCTCTCCATTTCTCAGAACATTTCGTGTTATGCCGTCTAGTTGGAAGAATTTTTCCAAGGGCATTTCTCTCCGTCCTGAATTGGAAGCAAGATGCACTACCGCACCTAAACAAATCAACGCTGGAGCAAGGTCACCTTGGTAGGTGGCCACGCAGAGTTCATTTTGATTTGGTATCACCCTGCAGTCAGCACCAGTACCCTCGTCACATTTGTGGCAGTAATCTATCGAGCGACGCCAAGTCTCACTTTGGTTGAGCCAAAAACAACGGGTATCGAGGCATAGATTGCCTCCAAGGGTCCCAGAACGGCGTATCATAATGCTCGCAACACTAGCTGCCGCTTCGGAAATGAGTGGATGAACTTCCTCAGACTCAACGATATCCTGCAGTCTTGCCATTGCGCCTATCCTGTACATGGAAACCCCGCGTATCTCTTCAACTGCTGCCAGTGAGATGACATCAGATTTTGGATTAATGCCCCATTTGTAATTCGGAATTAAATCAGTACCTCCCGAAATCCAATCAAATTCAACCTCCCTATCGGTCAGTTTTCTTGCAGTTTCAACTGCTTCGTCTAGTGTATTTGGGGTGTGAACATTGAATGCAGGCGTCCTCATTCTACCTCACCTCTGTGACGGCGCTCGGTGTGTAGCCATGCACTTCCTGCCAACCCGGGTTCTTCGAGGTATTCTTCATCAGGCAATACTTGGACATGCCAATCCGGATCTAATTCCTCGGGGGGTGTTTCTGGGTCATTACCAAACAGCGCCCCATTGTGGTAATCACCAATTTCTGATTCTAAGCGGCGCTTCTTGTCCCTAATACTGTGTTGTGCCCCCCTCTCCTTCAGGGTTTTAGAGAGAGAAGTCAGAACAAGTCTCGGCGAGGGCAGATCTAGCGGACTTTCAAATCCTCCTTTTCTGCAAGTAGATTCCACAGCGCGATATATCTTGTCAGGGGTCATGGGCAATTCCTGTATTCTTACTCCAATGGCATCATACACAGCGTTGCATACCGCTGGGAGTATAGGTAACAGGGGCCCCTCTCCTGCCTCCTTGGCTCCGAAGGGACCCTCCGGATCGTTAGACTCCACGATTATGGGGACGACCTCAGGCATTTCGTGAACCGTCGGTATCTTGTAACCGAGGAGATCAGGGTTCAGAAGATTACCTGTCCTGCCGTAACGCATCTCTTCTGAGATTACTTGGCCAAGTCCCATGTGACAAGAACCGATAATCTGCCCTTCAACTGAGAGGGGGTTGAGCGCCTTTCCACAATCGTGGGCTGCCCAAACTTTCTCCACTTTTATTTTGCCAGTTTCGACATCTACATCCACCTCAGCCACATATGCAGAAAATGAGTAGGCGGGTGCAAGACCCGCTGCTGCGCCTTTGTGCATCTTGCCCATGGGGGGGGTTCTGTACGAACCCGACGCAAGAAGCGCACCGCGATCTTCTTGTGCCTTGTGAAGAGCTTCAAGGTAAGAAACCCCATTCGACGGGTCGTCTTTGCTGTAGACTCGCCTGTCTCCGATTAAAATTCTCTTTTCATCAACCCCCGTTATTTCTGATGCCGCTGATATCAACTCAGAACGAATCTGCATGGCTGCAGATACTGCAGCATTAGCATTCATGAATGTAACACGGCTGGAATATGACCCAAGATCGACAGGGGAAGTGTCCGACTCCCTTGATCTTATCCTTATCATGTCCATTGGTAAACCTAGGACCTCAGCCACAGCCTGTGCGACAACCGTGTCAGAGCCCTGACCGATATCGGCTGCACCTGTGTGGATCGTTACACCTCCGTCCATATCGATTTTTAGATGTACTGTGGCGTGAGGGAATTTGTTAGGATCCCAGTGGATTGGGAGGCCACTTCCTGAGATGAAAAAGCCACATCCTACGCCTATGCCCTTTCCGAGAGGCATATTCCTGAATTTTTCATCCCATCCTGATTCTGCCCGGACCCTCTCGAGACACTCCCTCATTCCCATTGAAGTTATTCGGAAACCAGTTATGGTTGCTGAATGGGGGGGAAGTAAATTTGCAAGTCTCAAATCTATCGGGTCCACCCCAAGCTTTTCAGAAATATCGTCAATACCTACCTCCACAGCACATCTGGAATTAACGGCCCCATGGCCTCGCATCGCCCCACTTGCTGGTTTGTTTGTCCAAACTCTGGCGCCTGTGTAATGAAATGCTCCAATTTCATAGGGGGCAGTGTGGAGTACACCATTGTAGTATGTGGTCACATGGCCAAAAGAAGCAAATCCGCCCCCATCAATCAGTGCATCAGTCTCTATCCCACTTAAACGACCTTCGTCATCGGCATGAATGGCCATGGTAATTTTTGATGGATGCCTCCCTCGATTGGTCCAGAATACCTCCTCTCGATCAAAAGTTATCCTAACAGGACGACCGGTCTTTCTGGCCAGAATGGCCGCACACATTTCATGTGGAAAAGGGTCTGATTTACCGCCAAAACCTCCTCCTACAAACGTTCTGTAGACGTTAATTTGGTGCATCGGTATCTCAAGTACGTCCGCTAACGCACGATGCACATAGTGGGGAACTTGTTGCGGGGTGTAGAGGGTCAGTCGCCCACGAGGGTCCCAGTGCGCGACAACCGCATGCGGCTCGGTAAATCCATGATTAACTCCTTTGAAAGTCCAGGAACTCTCATGGGATGCGATTGAATCTTCAATATTTTGAACTCTACCGAATCGTTGAAACACCCGTTTTTGCACGTTTGATTCACCAATGTGGTACCGACCCCTGTCGTGAATCGGATTTTCTGAATCCTTCAAACCATCCTTTATGTCGAAAATGGGTTCAAGATCTTCGTATTCGATCCGGATGGAATTTGCGGCTAGACGTGCGGTATCTTCGTCTTCGGCAGCTACACAAGCAACGATATCACCAATGTGACGAACTTTCTCGACGGCCATTGCATGCTCATCTTTCGTGACTGGCAGAACTCCGAAAGCATGGGGCGCATCCTCTCCGGTTGCAATTCCAAGAACCCCAGGAAGAGATTCAGCCTCGCTAGCATCTATTGACAATACCCTTGCGTAATGTCGATCGGTTCGGACAAGCCGTCCGATTATTTCGCCGGGAAGGCGGATATCATCCCCATATAGTGCTTGACCAGTCACTTTCCATTTACTATCTATCAATGCGGTGGGCTTTCCAATCACTCTGCCAGTTATGAGGTCGTCATGTCGATGGGGGCCCCATGGCTGGGGGAGATCGCCCCCCTGACTTTCGGGTATTGTATCAGATTCCCTCTCTCGTGAGATTGACGAGGAACCACCTGAACCCGGGCGGGTAAAGTCAAGTTTCCCGGGTTGTTGCCTGTAACCGACCATCTCCTTCTTGTCTGAAGCCACACGAATCAGCCTCCATATCCCGGATGTGGGTTACTTGCTGGGCGAGTGGTCGAAACTAACCTTTCTTCAGATGTGATGATATCAGAGGCTTCCATAATCGAATCTACAATTTGCTGATATCCCGTGCACCGGCAGAGATTTCCTTCTATGGCGTCCTGAGCCTCCTTTCTCGTTGGGGACGGATTCGATTCCAACAATGCAGCGCAGACAACCAAAAAGCCCGGGGTACAGAACCCGCATTGACTTCCACCACATTCTGAAAACATGGTTTGTATGGGGTGAAGGTGATGGCCATCTGCGAGCCCCTCTACAGTTGTGATTTCACAACCTTCCGTCTCTACGGCAAGAGTCATGCAAGATAACTTGGGCTTTCCATCTATCAAAACCGAGCAGCATCCACATGTTCCCATGTCGCACCCTCTCTTCGCCCCTAGTGCTCCCACATTGTCCCTCAAAACATCAAGGAGAATATCGTGATCCCTGATGATTATTTGACGACTCTTTCCATTGACAGAAGCCGACCACACCCTAGTGGAAACCCCATTTTCGACAGGAAGGGGGTGAGCGGCCATGCAGCCACTCGGAGCCGATGGTGTAAGAGAGTTAGGGCTATTCACCCAAGGTCATCTGCCACCTTTCCCATGATTACGTTCTCAATTAGCTTTAGGTGCCCCCCCATGGTAGACCTCGCCATCCCCATTTTTTCTGCAAGATCTTTCACGCTCACCTTTTTATTTTCTGAATAGTATCCTTCCCTAATCGCGCATTGAAGGACCTCTATTTGGCGTTCAGTGAGCAGGTCCTTCCATAATCTCGGACCATCGGACTTGACTGGTTGAATGCTTATTGAGTCCCACGGCATCATGAATTTCAATAATTCAATCAATCTCTTCATAGAATCGGAATGCCCAGTAAAGTTGAGCTCAAGACCCTCTGAATCGAGACCGTATGGTGGATGGAGATGGATTTTTTCAAGATCCAGCACCATCATCGGCAGGGTATGTGTTAGGTTCACTGAGGCCAAAAAAGTCCCCCTGTCTTTATCTGCCTCATGTACTTCAATAAGATCGAATGTAGAGATTTGCATCACATCATCCAAAACTCCAGAATGTGGCTTGATTTCTGCTAAATGTTCAATACCGTCCGCACCCAGTTTCAGATGAGCAAGAATCTCATAACTCTCAACTTTGTCCATCAACTGTTTGAATTCCTCGATACCTTCGAGTCCAGTCCTCTCCCATCGAAGTCTGACTCTCCTCATATGGTTCCATACCCATTCACAGATATGAAACTATTAGTTGAACGACTAACACCTTATGTCGAACAAGGAACGTTTCAAAGCCTGATAAAGATTCAGATATCAGATCTCATGATTTGGATTATCTCGCTGCATACTGAAAAAGCAATTTCTTCCACAGTTACTGCATCGATTGGCACTCCTATTGGACATCGGACTTCGTTTATCTTCTGTGTTGGGGCCCCAGAGGATTTAGCAGACTTCACAAATGCCCTCCATTTTGTTTTGGAGCCAATGCAGCCTATTCTAGGCATTTTCTCGCCTCCCATGTTTAGAAAGCCGAGAAGTAGTTGTTCATCTATGGACCAGTCGTGCCCCAAGAGAAGTATGTCCGAGAATCTTTTCAATGATAACGGATTTTCAGACTCCAAAAATTTCTCCGCCTTAAGAAAAATAAGTTCTTCTGCACTTGGGAATTTAACTTCGGTGACAAATTCCTCCCTCTCATCAAATACGCTGTAACTCCATCCGAGGAGGCTACATGCTTCGCTTATTGCTTGTGCAACATGGCCTCCCCCCATCAGTAGAAGGTGCGGCCTGGGCTCCAACTTCTCGAACGCCACAATTACCCTGCCCCCACATAGGCTGTTGAGGTTAGTGGTAGAAGCATCTTCATTTTTCTTTGAAAGAACAAATGTCTCTATCCCTCCTTTTCCTCCCCCCAGCATCTCTCTTAGACGGGCCTCGACCTTCATTTCAAGTCCTGCGCCGCCTACTGTGCCGTGAGTCAACCCGGTCGAGGATATCGCCATCCTTGCACCCACCTTGGCAGGAACGCTGCCATCAGACTCCACGATAGAGGCCATAGCGACGCTTTCCAACGCCTTGAGTCGCCCCAAAGACCAGTCGAGTGTCCTTGCTCCCATGCTGTTACGAAAGCCCCATTGTCTTTTTTCGTTGCGGAAATGGGGGGCCCTTGAATTGGGAACAAATAAGACCACAATGCTTCTGACAGCGACGTGAATCAGGCCTTGGATATCGTACTTACTGCTATGCGAGATGCATTTCTCGCCGTCACTGTATTCGTTGCCGCGATGGTGCTCCTATTCAGCTGGCTGCAGTACCTGACTGCTGGAAGATTCGTCGATTGGATAAGATCAAGCCGACAATGGCAGCCTTTCATTGGAGCTTTGATGGGTCTCACTCCGGGCTGTGGCGGCGCCATCATAATGATGCCAATGTATGCAAGGGGATATGTCACATACGGCACTGTCCTATCTACCTTGATCGCCACTCTTGGCGATTCTGCCTTCGTTCTCTTCGGTGCAACAATACAAGACCCATCACTACTAGAACCGGTCCTTGCAGTCCATCTGATTTCCTTTGCTGCCGGTGTACTATGGGGATATGGTGCTGATTACCTTGAGATAACGCCTTCTAGACCATTAGGGCGCCTCAGTTCCCGAAGTGCCAATGAAACCAAAGAAACGGAAAATCAGGTGGAACCCATCAATGATGGCCACGATATAATATCCAGCTTCCCTCGTGAAGAACCAGGGAGCCTATCCTATCGCATTGTACACAGCGGATACAGGATCTGGTGGGCAGTCACATCCATTGGGCTAGTGCTCGGCATTATGCTAATTTTCTGGTTCGCTGAAGATCCAAACTATTCGCCAGAGATTGCATGGGACATAACGACAAGAGATGGGCTACTGACATGGGTTGGCATAATTGGTACTTCTCTTTCGGTTATTCTCTATGCAGCTTCCAAGAGCTTTCTTGCAGATGATACAGAAGCAACAATCGGGGACAAGTTGAATTCTCTTGATGAAACTCTTACTCATGCTGCTTCTGAGACAGCATTCGTGACTTTCTGGGTCCTATTTGCGTATCTTGCATTTGAGGCCGCTATGTCTCTTGGTGGTGCATCCGAGTCAGACTTAGCTTCAAATGGCGATGGCGCGGTGGCGATTGTCATCGCAGCTTCCATAGGCCTGATACCCGGTTGCGGGCCTCAGATAATCGCTATTACGGCATATATAGAAGGAATCATTTCATTTCCTGCATTAGTGGCAAATGCGATATCACAGGACGGCGACGCTTTGTTTCCTCTCTTAGTGCGTCATAGAGCAGCATCCCTGTGGGCCACAGTACATACCCTGTTGCCCGGATTGGCCGCTGGTCTGATACTGTTATGGACTGGAGTCGACTTTCCACGATGATTCTATTTCAGACCATTTGGATTTGAGTAATTGAACATCGGCTTCAGTATCTATATTGAGACTTGCATGAGGATCCTCTACTTCGAACCTCATCGGAGTGCATAGACTTCTGAGGGGTGTATCCGGCAGTGCACGCCTAACTGCATCTATGGCTGCATCATCGAGAAGTATAGGGTGGCCCCCCCTATCACCATTCGATGGGCAAGTACAGACTTCTGAGCCAATTAGGCGTCTGAGAGTTCTCGATGAGAATCCAGGTCGATCTACAGGTGCCACTATCGCCCGCTTTGGCCATCCAAGTGCGAAAAGACCGCGTTTTATCGATCCTGTTCTGCCGTTATCAGGATTAGGATTAATACAATTAATGGCACCATAGAGTGGAACCTCATTTTCACTCCACCGTTTAGAGCTAACGACGCAGACTCTAAGTCCATGATCCACCATCATCTGAGCCATCGCCGAAACTAGTGGCCTACCCCCAACTTCAATCAAAGCTTTGTCTCTGCCAAGCCTTCGACTGAAGCCCGCTGCTAAGATTATACAACAATTTTCTAAGGATTTATTCAGTTTATCACGACCCCAAGAAGAGGCGAATTATGTATGCTGCATATCCAATGAGCATGAAACCCCCGAGAGGCCGTGAGAGACCCTTACCGATGATTATTGAGCATGCTACAAGTCCCGAGCTGGCTACAAGTATCCATATGTCAAAATGGACGAATGAACTGGCAATTTCAATACCGCCCCCAGCTATCGAACCTATGCTGAGCACTGCCATCACGTTTGCGACGTTCGATCCCAGAATATTGCCTACAGCCACACCTTGTACACCACGTAATGATGCGGTTATCGTGACCACAAGTTCGGGTAAAGAGGTTCCAAATGCGACTAGGGTGAGCCCGATTACAGTCTCAGGAACACCCAATGACAAGGCGACGCCCTCTCCTCCTTCCAGCAGGAAGTCAGACCCATATTTCACTAAAACCAGACCACCGATAAATGCAACAAAAGCATAGCCTACGCCACCGGGAATCCACGACTCTGCCTCATCGACAGAACCCTCTTCCCTTGTCTTCAAGATGTATGCAAAATAGGCACACATCGAAAATAACGACATCACTCCTAGCCACACAGTGAACTCACCCAGCAGAGCCGATCCAAGGATTACTCCGGTCGCAACTAGTAGCATCATTGAGTCTTCTCGAAGATTTTTGTCAGATTTGGATGTCGCTCCAAGGATGATTGCTATGGATAAAACGAGCATCACGTTAGCGATATTCGATCCGATAACTCCTCCAACGGCCAAATCAACAGACTCTTCTGTACCTCGACTAAGCGCATTCAAAACGACCCCGAGTTCAGGAAGACTCGTTCCGATCGCAACT
>MDTG01311880.1_pt1 | contig 24724 bp, 20 predicted proteins | sample 811421 | NCBI WGS metagenome assembly MDTG01 (sample SAMN05326645, study PRJNA326480) | marine metagenome | isolation source: seawater | place: Pacific Ocean: South East | collected 2011 | reverse complement strand
TGTTTCCCCAGGCAGAACTTCAATGTTAATGTCCAATAGTGCATCTTGTCCTTTTTTGTATTGAAATCCAACATTTTTCAGTTTTATAATCCCTGTTACATGCCCAAGGTTTTTGGATGTTTTTGAATTGCGAATATTCGGTTCTTGGTCGATTAAATCGAAAATACGTTGAGCAGCCGCAAGACCTTCTTGTAAATTGGCATTGAGATTTGCTAGACGTTTCATGGGTTCATATGCAAGCAAAAGAGCGGTAATGAATGAGAAGAAAGTGCCGGGTGTAGTCTCGCCTCCTAAAACTTGACTGCCCCCATAAAAAATCACAATAGCAATCGCTATTCCCCCGAGCGTCTCCATAATAGGATGTGAAATAGACCTTACCCGGGCTGCTTTATTCACTAGGTTAAAAATTGTCTCAATAATATTACCGGCACGGTCGATCTCATATTTTTCCATGCCATATGCTCTTACGTGTCGGGCTCCCCGGAAAGTTTCATCCAATAGAGTTGTCAATTCTCCCATTTGCACCTGCGTGTTTGCGGAGACTTTCCGCATGCGTCGACCTAACCGGACGATAGGAAATATAGCGACGGGAAACACAAAAAATGCAATTAATGCTAAAAGCCAATCGCGCTCAAACATTACAATGATCAGGAATATTACCGTAAGTGCATCTCGGGCAATTCCAGTCAAGGCATTAGACACGGCGGCGCGTAACAAATTTGCATCATTATTAAAACGGGAAATTAATTTTCCTGTAGAGGTTGACGTGAAATATGAAATATCTGCTTTCATGAGGTGAGCAAACATTAGCATTTGTACCCTTGAAATTATTTTCTGGCCGATATAATTCATCGTCACAGATTGGCCGTAGGTAGCCAATCCTTTAACAATAGCTACGATTAGTACTATCAATGGAATTAACCAAAGCATTGTTTGATCTCGTTCTAAGAAGACTTTATCTAGCATTGGTTGCATTAACCATGCGTTTGTAGCTGTAGCAGCAGCCACTAACCCCATGCATAAGACTGCGAAGGCTAACCTTTTTAAATAAGGGCGAACATGCTCCCGAACCAACCGGGATACAAGGGATGGAGTAGAACTTCTTTCTTTTAATGAGGTCCCTTCTTTACTGGAGATTTGTTTTTTCATTTTATTAATCCTCAGTCTTGTCCTGATAACATCGGGTGTTGGGTCAAGCAAATGCACTGCAACGTATGGGTATTTGGATGGATCAGTTTTAAATAAAACTCTTTAATTGTTAATTTGTTCTTTTGTATAAAAACAGATAACAAAAAATGAAACGATTATCCATTTTGATTCAATGTTGTAGGAAAATGAAGATTTTCGACAACAAAACTAACTTTCAGGACACTGAAATTTTTGCAACTTATTTACGTTCACATTGATCAGGCCCCAGCAACTGTCATGGCATCAACCCGAATTGAAGGCGCATCTACCCCCAGGCGGAAATTGAGATCGCTTGCGGGGGTCATATTTGAAAACATTGTTTTGAGATTGCCTGCAATAGTCATTTCGCTAACTGGACATGTCACTTCGCCGTTTTCAATCCAGAAACCCGATGCTCCGCGACTGTAATCCCCAGTTACTCCATTGACCCCCATGCCGATCAACTCAGTTATGTAAAATCCCTCAGTAATATTTTCTATTAGATCATGGGGTGACTTACTTCCGGGCTCCATCCAAACGTTGGTTGCTGCAGGTAGCGGAGGCGCCCCGACGCCCCTTGATGCATTTCCTGTGCTTGATAGTCCAAGTTTTCTTGCAGATGAGAGGTCCATAATCCAAGTATTCAACTTGCCTTTTTCAACCAAAACTTTTCTTCCAGTGGGCAATCCCTCTCCATCAAATGGTTTCGAGCGGAGGCCTCGTTTACGAAGCGGATCTTCTACAACTGATACGCACTGCGGAAAGATTTTTTGATTTATTTCCTCCTTAAGAAAAGAAGTTCCACGAGCTATAGCGTTTCCATTTATGGCAGCTAAAAGATGTTGTATTAATCCTCCAGATACTCGTGGATCAAAAATTACCGGCATTTGTTTGGTTTTTTTCTTTTTTGGATTAAGTCGTTTTACTGCTCGTAGCCCGGCAGTTTTGCCTATACCTGATGGCGAGGGCAAGTCATTGGCATGTACAGCAGTAGCAAAATTATAGTCGCGTTCCATCGCAGTACCCTCTCCGGCTACAACGGATATTGAAAAGCTGTGATTGGAAACAGAATATGAGCTAGAAAACCCATTTGTTGTAGCTAGGGCAATTTGCGATTGTGACCAATTAGCATCTGCCCCCTCGGAGTTTGATACACCCGCTACTGCCCGCGCAGCATCCTCTGCCTCCAAAGCAATATCACGGAGAGAGGCAGTGTTAGGCTCAATTGGGTCATTAATATCTAGGTCGGGGGATTCAGTTGCTAAATCATCAATATCGGCTATGCCACAGCATGCGTCATCCGGCGCAATTTTTGCCATAGCTACACAACGTTGCACCATTTCCGTTAATGCATCGAATGTGTAATCTGTTGAGGATACAACAGCTTGCTTATTTCCTACGAACACTCTTAATCCCAAATCGTGACTTTCCGCGCGTTCTAATTTTTCAGTTTTTCCTAGCCTAACACCAAATTCTAACGAGACGGACTTCAACATTACCGCATCGGCAGTATCCGCACCATTGGTCTTGGCCATATGTAATATATTTTCAAGGATGTTTAATGAATCTTGTTCATCAGGCATAAAATACTATCCTGTTCTTAAATTTTTACCAAATTGATCTTCCTTTGCCCGGAAGATTTAAATCGTCCCAGATTTGGTTGATTTTATTAATGACTTCTTCGTCCATACGTATCTTTTTCCCCCATTCCCGGAGTGTTTCGGGGTGTAGTTTAGTAGTAGCATCAATTCCCATCTTTGAACCCAAACCCGAATAAGGTGAGGCAAAGTCAAGATAATCCATTGGAGTGTTTTCGATTACAACAGTATCCCGCGATGGGTCCGAATGGGTTGATATAGCCCAAACAACATCGCCCCAATTTCTTGTATTAATATCGTGGTCGACCACAATTACATATTTTGTGTATGTAAATTGTTTAAGGTAAGACCAAACGGCCATCATTATTCGTCTGGCATGGCCAGGATAGGACTTTTTTATTGATAAAATGGCCACTCTATATGAACACGCATCAGGTGGCAGCCAAAAATCAACAACTTCTGGAAACTGTTTGGTAAATAGTGGCACGAAAACTTCATTTAGTGCTTCCCCTAACACAGAAGGTTCATCCGGCGGTCGACCCGTGAAAGTAGAGAGATATATCGGGTTTTTTCTCATAGTTACTGCGCTTATAGTAAAAACGGGGAAGTCCTCTACTGCATTGTAGAATCCCGTGTGATCACCGTAGGGACCCTCAGGCGCTCGTTTAGAGAATGACACATGCCCTTCCAATATTATTTCTGCATTTGCCGGCACTTTCAATGGAACAGTCTTGCATTCGACCAATGAGAGTTTATTTCCCCGCAACAAGCCGGCAAATTCGTATTCAGACATTTTTTCTGGGATCGGCGCGACAGCAGCAATAATGGTTCCAGGGTCGGCTCCAATAGTGACAGCGGCGGGTAAATCCTCTCTGTCCTCTGCAGCATGAGAATATGCAGCGGCTCCTCCGCGATGCTGCAACCATCTCATGAGAGTTTGATTCCTTCCGATTAATTGCATTCGGTAAATCCCCAGATTTGTTTGACCCTTGCTTTTTGTCGAAACCAGGGGCCAGGTTATTAGTGGTGAGGGCTCACCTGGCCAACAACTTTGTACAGGAAATTTATTTAAATCAATTTGATCTCCTGTTAACACCACTTCTTGGCACGGCGCGTGCTTGAGTGTACGTGGTTTCATGGCTAGAACTGGTTTTACAAGTGGCAACATGGATATGGCTTCACGAAGCCCATCCGGAGGCTCTGGATGTTGCAGGAATGCAAGTTGTTCTCCGAAGGATCTCAGATCTTCCTTTTTCCGTCCCATACCGCGAGCAACTCGATTAATAGTTCCAAAAAGATTTACCAAAATGGGAATTTCGGACTTCTGGCCATCGGCTCGAATAGGATTTTCAAATATTACAGCTGGACCATCTTCGGCTAGAAGTCGGGTTTGTATTTCAGTAATTTCGTAAACTGTAGAAACAGGTTTTTTGACCCGAACTAATTCGCCGTTAATTTCAAGTGTTTCTATAAAATCTCTTAAGCTGTCGAAAGCCATTCGGTCTTGTGTCCCTTTTCCTATGATTGTAGTTTCAAATCCATAAACAATTCTTTAACTAGAGTATAGGTAAGCTGTAATCTTTTGTTAAACTATGTTATTATAATACATGGTTTCTAATGAAGTTCTTCACGCTCTTTCATATCCATTCCAGATTCCGAGTAATTCATTTATTTTAAAAGATAACAGCGTTTACTCGGTAAAACAAAATGGCGATATTTTGCAACGGACTGGTTTTCCCGTGTTGGCTGCTGGCTCTAACCAGTCAGTAGAGCAATTAGCTCGAAAATACAGTGATTTAATTGATGTGGGCGAAATTTTTGCTGAACGCGGGTTGCTTTATAATTTCGATACAGTGTATGCCGCGGACGTAACAGCATATGGATCTGTACCAGCTACCTTTCAAGCTTCCCCTGGAACCTCGGTGAAAGTATTTTTGTTGTGGCTTTCAGAAAATCAGTTGCTTCGTATGCATGAAACTGAGAAAAACTATTTTTTTGATCGATTGCTTAATATAGAAGTAAAAACGGAATTCGGTATCACTCTTCATGAAGCTTATGCATATTCCTCGCGGAATGGATGTCTTAATTACAACGGTAAACCAATAGCTTTGGCCGAAATTCCTGCGTTGGATTTTTGTTTTTCTAGAGTTTATCAGAAAAGAGCTCAGGAAATATTACGCGATCGTGTTATTCCAAAAGTTTCTTTAAATCAATTCGTTACTATAAATATCAATAACGCAGCTAAAAGAGGAGATTGCGTAAATATTATAAAAAAAGACGCTATCCCCCTCCAATTTGAGCGGGAGCTCGTCGCTGAACTCAAATAACCGGCATCCATTTTTTAGAAATTAGGATTCATAAGTTATTGTAACAGTTGTTTCTTTCCGTATAGTGAAAAAATCTAACTCGAAAAAGCCAGTGTGATTTTTTCTAATACAATTCCAGTCAATAGTGCCCACCCAAACAAGCGATTGGAGTTAAATTTGGCAAGGCAGTCTTTTGGGGCAAAAAGTTTCACATCCCATACTTGCCATAACAGTTGCACTGAACCCAAGAGCAAGCCGACATAAAACATCCATCCTGAACCTGCTTTTTGTCCTGTTATCACAAATAATACAATTGCTGTTGAGTAAAAAAAATAAATCCACATACGGCTACTTAAGCCAAATTTGCGCGCAGTCGATTTAACTCCGGCAATTGGATCATCTCTTTTGTCTTGGTGAGCGTATATCGTATCATAGCCAAGGGTCCAAAAAAGTCCTGCCGCATATAAACATAATGCCGTTTCGCTTAGCTCACTGTGGACTGCAGCCCAACCAACCAAGGCCCCCCAATTAAATGTCAAGCCGAGAAAGAATTGTGGCCAAAATGTAATTCTCTTCATGAATGGATAGCTAAAAACAAGCACTAATGAAGCAGCACCAATTAGGCAGGCAAATGTATTTAACGTTAAAAGTATTAAAAAACCTAAGACTAATTGTACTATCAGAAACAAGTAAGCGTTGAGTAAAGTAACTTGTCCACTGGGTAATGGTCTATTTCGAGTTCGCGCTACTTGAACATCAAGCTTGCGATCCAAAATATCGTTGATCGTGCAGCCCGCACCCCGCATAATAACAGCTCCAATACCAAAGCTTGCAAAAAACCATACATGAACCAAGGAATTTGAGGCCAAGCCAATACTCCACCAGCAGGGAAAAAGTAATAGCCAAGTGCCGATAGGCCTGTCGTAACGGGCAAGACGGATGTAAGGATGAGACCAGACTGGCATCCATCGTTCCACCCATCCGTTCACAGGAATATCACTAAAGTGATTATAAGATGTTTTTGAGCGTTGAGTCATGCGCTATGCTGAACAAAAATCAAGAAACATTTACCTTAACCTGGAAGTTTAGTATGCCATCAATTCGTCTATTTGTGGAAGATGATCTTTCTTTTGGGTCTGTCATTACTCTATCCCGTCCTCAAACTAATTATTTGGTCAATGTTATGCGCAGACGAACTGGTGACACCTTACTTTTATTTAATGGTAGAGATGGTGAATGGAAGACCGAACTCAAGAAAATAAGGCGAGATGCTTGCGATGTTAAAGTTGTAGATTTTAATAGGAAATTGGTTATTGTGCCCGACATTTGGCTTGTATTTGCTCCGATCAAAAGAGGAAGAATTGATTTTGTTGCTGCAAAATCAACCGAACTTGGTGTTCGTGTAATTCAACCCATCTTAACAGATTACACAGCGGTGTCTCGTGTTAATGAAGAACGATTGCGGATGAACGCTATAGAAGCAGCTGAACAATGTGGTGCATTGACTGTGCCGACTATACGTTCAACAATAAAACTATCGAAGTTGCTTGCAGATTGGCCTGCTGAACGTAAGTTAATTATTTGTGATGAAACGGGTACCGCACCGCCAATTTATAAAGCCTTAGAGAATACTTCAAGCACCAAAGAATGGGCTATTTTGGTCGGCCCTGAAGGAGGATTTTCAGAATCTGAATTTGATCAATTACGGCAATGTGTCAGTTTTATCCCAGTTAGTTTGGGACCAAGAATTCTGAGAGCAGATACCGCAGCAATAGCTGCCTTGACATGCTGGCAATCTGTATTGGGTGATTGGCACAGCGATCCAAAAATTAAGCAATTGTAACTACAGGATTTCCAGATATGGCCCCTAAATCCTCTCCACCCGGAACAACGCTGTCGGATAAAGCCGATTTAATTAATTATATATCTGACGGTGAACGTGAACCAAAAGAATGGCGGATTGGCACTGAGCATGAAAAATTTGTATTTAACCTTAATACTCTGGCTCCTGCTCCGTATGAGGGCCCATGGGGTATTAAAAAACTGCTTGAGGGGTTGGGTCGTTTTGGTTGGGTTCCAGTTCAAGAAGAAGGGTTACTGATTGGACTCTCCCATGCTGAGGGCTGCGCCATAACTTTGGAACCCGGAGGGCAACTGGAGCTAGCTGGTGCACAGCTAGAAACAATTCATCAAACTTGTAATGAAGTGCATACTCACTTGGCGCAAGTTAAACAGGTGGCCGAACGGTTGGGTGTTGGCTTGCTGGGTATCGGATTTCATCCTACCGCCAGGCGTTCCGATGTTGATTGGATGCCTAAGGGCCGATATGGGTTGATGCGACAGTATATGCCTACGGTGGGAAATCTAGGAATTGATATGATGATACGGACATCCACAGTACAAGTTAATCTTGATTTTTCCTCCGAGAAAGACATGGTTAAGAAGTTTCGCGTATCTTTAGCTTTGCAACCAATTGCAACTGCTTTGTTTGCAGCATCTCCTTTTATGGAGGGTCTGCCAAGCGGATTTTTATCTTTGCGAAGTCGTATCTGGGAGGACACCGACCCCGATCGGTGCGGTATGTTACCGTTTGTATTTGAGCAAGGAATGGGTTATGAACGCTATGTTGATTATGCTCTTAATGTCCCGATGTATTTTGTCCGTCGAGATGGTAAATATATTGATGCAACGGGACAGTCATTCAAGGATTTTATGGATGGTAAGCTACCCGCGTTACCAGGAGAAAAGCCGAAAGAAAGTGACTGGTCGGATCATTTAACGACTTTGTTCCCTGAAGTACGCCTAAAAAAGTTCCTTGAGATGCGAGGTGCGGATGGAGGCCCCTGGAGAAGACTTTGTGCTTTGCCAGCACTTTGGACCGGAATTTTGTATGATCAGAGCGCTCTTGATGCCGCGTGGGATATGACCAAAAGCTGGACTTTAGAAGATCATGCCTACCTTCGCACCGAAGTACCAAAAACCGGGCTGAAAACTCACTTTAAATCGGGCACTGTTCAGGATCTAGCTCAAACGACACTTGCAATAGCTACACTTGGGTTACGCAATAGGGGGTGCACAGACATTCGCGGTGCTGATGAAACGAGTTTTCTCGGTACGCTCAGCCAAATTGCCGATAGTGGTGTTACCCCTGCTGAAGAAATGTTGCAAAAATTTGGTGGCGTTTGGAATCAAGATATCAGATCACTTTTCCATGATTATGCTTATTAAGAACGAGTTACGTTGCAGTGCCGCCGACCGTCAAGTCGTTAACCAAGAGTGTAGGCTGTCCTACACCAACCGGAACCCCCTGACCGTCCTTGCCGCATGTTCCAATTCCCGTATCTAATTTAAGATCGTTTCCAATCATTGATACGCGAGTTAAAACGTCTGGTCCATTACCAATTAACGTAGCTCCTTTCACTGGAGCTCCTATTTTGCCACTCTCGATGAGGTAAGCTTCTGATGCGCTGAAAACAAATTTTCCTGATGTTATATCTACTTGTCCACCTCCAAAGTTTACTGCATAGAGCCCTTTCTTGACTGAAGAAATTATCTCATCAGCTTCACAGTTTCCAGATAACATATAGGTATTGGTCATCCGCGGTAATGGGGCGCTGGCAAAACTCTCTCTCCTTCCATTACCGGTTGGCTTTACTCCCATCAATCGTGCATTATGTCTATCTTGCATATAACCTTTTAGAATTCCATCTTCAATCAAAACGGCCCGTCCGGTTGGTGTGCCTTCGTCATCAACGTTCAATGAACCCCGCCTACCGGCAATGTTACCTTCATCGATCACCGTAACACCCTCAGAGGCAACACGCTCTCCCAGCAAATTTGAAAATGCTGAGGTTTTTTTGCGGTTAAAATCACCTTCTAATCCATGCCCGATCGCTTCATGCAGCAAAATACCAGGCCAACCCGGACCAAGAACCACGTCCATTTCGCCTGCCGGGGCTTCAATTGACTCTAAATTTACAAGAGCCTGACGCAGAGCTTCTCGTGTTTGATTTTGCCACGACTCCGGTTGAATAAAATCAATATAAGAAACGCGGCCACCGACCCCATGGCCGCCGGCTTCCATTCTATTGCCGTCTGAAATTACAACAGAGATATTTATTCTTACTAGGGGTCTTATGTCTGGAATCCTAATTCCACCTGCTCTTATAATCTGCACAGCTTGCCATTCTCCAGACAGATTAGCTGTTACCTGCACAACCCTGGGATCAAGGGATCTGGCGTAAACATCGATGTCTGAGAGAAGTTTTACCTTGTCCCCGAAGGAGACTTCTTCCAGTGGGTTTGTTTCTAAATACAGAGAATGATTCGAACTTGCGGATTGAGACGCACATGTTCCACTTGATCCTGTTCTTACTTTTGCTACAGTTGCGCCAGCCCGGGCGATGGCAGTTTCAGACATTTCAGATGAATGTGCATAGGCAACTCTTTCTTCCATCATTGCCCGAAGTCCAAAACCTTGACTGGTATTAAATGCGGCATTCCGAAGGCGTCTGTCATCGAAGGTCAAGCTCTCGCTTTGTCTATATTCGAAAAAAAGCTCCCCATCATCCAAACCATGAAAAGCTTCATCAACTAATGTCTCAACACGTCGCAGATTAAGACCATTACGCTCAAAAAATAGTTCATCCACGCGGTTAAGATCCGTCAAGAGACACATCCTTTTTTAATAATAGAACAATTTTGGCGTTGTGCCTTTTGTCATTCATACATAAACCTTTCAACAAGAAGCATATTATATGTTTTATACCCTACTTCAGCTACAATAATCAAAAGTGATACTGCGACATTCAGTCGCGAAGAAGAATTAACATGTGTAGAGCAAGTTGTAAGCCAGTAATATGAGTGCCAATTTACTAACATTGGCGTCCGGGTTGTTAACATTTTCAGTGTGGTATAATTTCCGCGGCAGGTGGTGAAAATTCATAATGATTTTTAGGTGTGCTTTGAGAATGCAAAAAATATTTAAAGTTTTTTCAGCAGTTTTTTTAGCCAATTTATTTTGGGCTTCATGTGCATTTGCAAGTTCAGCAAAAGATTGGCAAATGGGGTTTCAAGATGCAGCAACTGCGGTTATGAGAGATATAACCAGCTTTCACAACCTTCTTCTGATTATTATAATCCTGATTACGGTTTTTGTGCTTGCTATTTTGGTTTACATCATGTGGCGATTCAGCGCTGCGCGAAATCCGGTTCCTAGCACTACTACACATCATACAGCATTAGAAATGATTTGGACTGTTGTTCCTGTAATTATTTTGGTTGTAATTGTTGTTCCAAGTTTTAAATTACTCTATTTTTCAGACGTTGTTCCAAAGGCCGATATGACTATTAAGGCTACTGGATACCAATGGTACTGGTCGTATGAATATCCTGATCACGGCAATATTTCTTTCGATGCAAATGCGGTTGATCTTCGGGATCCAGAGATGAGTGCTGAGGACAAAAAGAAGTGGAGAACGAAATTTGGTGAAGACTACAAAAGACTTCTGGATACTGACAACAATGTTGTAGTCCCTGTCAACACCACTGTGCGTGTTCAAATCACAGCAGGCGATGTCCTTCATGCGTGGGCAGTACCAGCTTTTGGGATTAAGACGGATGCAGTTCCGGGAAGACTAAACGAAACTTGGTTTAAAGCCGAAAAAGTAGGGACGTACTACGGTCAATGTTCTGAATTGTGTGGAGCCCGCCATGGATTTATGCCAATCCGTGTTGATGTTGTAACGAAGGCTGATTTTGAGTCTTGGGTTAAAAGACAGACTGCTAGAAATAATTTGCCGATGAAAAAACAATTCGTTACTTTTATGAATAAAACCAACTTTGTTACAAAGGGTGAGGATGCAAAATGAGTGATGTAAGAGTTGAACACATGCACGAGGACCACCACCCCAGGGGTTGGAAACGCTACGCATATTCTACTAATCACAAAGATATTGGTACTATGTACCTTATTTTCGCGATATTTGCGGGATTTATAGGCTTGGCTATGTCGGTTGTATTTCGAATGGAGCTAGCCGAACCCGGTAACCAAATCCTTGGTGGAGATCATCACATGTACAACGTGTTGGTGACTGCACATGGGTTAATAATGATTTTCTTCATGGTCATGCCAGCGATGATTGGTGGCTTTGGTAATTGGATTGTTCCCTTGATGATTGGGGCGCCTGACATGGCTTTCCCAAGGATGAATAATATTAGTTTTTGGCTGCTAGTTCCATCCTTTTTGCTTCTGTTAGCCACTCCTTTTGTTGGTGGCCCACCGGGAGGCACTGGTGTTGGGGGCGGGTGGACTATATATCCCCCACTTAGCTCAGCGGTTGGTCAACCCGGGCCAGCAGTTGATTTGGCAATATTTAGCTTACATTTGGCTGGAGCATCTTCTATTTTAGGTGCAGTCAACTTTATAACCACCATACTTAACATGCGTGCTCCCGGCATGACGTTACACAAAATGCCACTTTTTGTTTGGTCGGTGCTAGTTACCGCTTTTTTGTTGCTGCTATCCCTGCCGGTGTTAGCTGGTGCTATTACAATGCTTCTTACTGACAGAAATTTCGGAACAACATTTTTTAATGCTGCTGGCGGCGGGGACCCAATTTTATTTCAACATTTATTTTGGTTTTTTGGTCATCCCGAAGTTTATATTCTTATTCTTCCCGGATTTGGCATTATTAGCCAAATTGTCTCAACATTTTCTAGAAAGCCCGTCTTTGGTTATTTAGGGATGGCTTACGCTATGGTTGCAATAGGATTTTTAGGATTCATTGTTTGGGCCCATCATATGTATACAGTTGGAATGGACGTTGATACGAAAGCGTATTTTACAGCTGCTACGATGGTTATCGCTGTGCCCACCGGGGTTAAAATTTTTAGTTGGCTCGCAACAATGTGGGGTGGTTCTATTGTTTATAAAACGCCTATGTTATGGGCCTGCGGATTTATATTTTTGTTTACCGTTGGCGGTGTCACCGGGGTAGTTTTAGCAAACGCGGGAATTGATCGGGTTTTGCATGACACATACTACGTCGTAGCTCACTTTCATTATGTATTGTCTCTTGGAGCGGTGTTTGCAATCTTTGCAGGCTTTTATTATTGGTTGCCCAAAATGTGCGGAAAACAATATCCGGAAGGGTTAGCCCGCCTTCATTTTTGGGTGACCTTCGTGGGTGTAAATTTAACATTTTTTCCTCAACACTTTGCAGGGTTAGCGGGTATGCCTCGCCGTATTCCTGATTACCCAGATGCCTACGCGGGGTGGAATATGGTTTCCTCATTTGGATCCTACATATCAGCTCTGGGGGTTATTATATTCTTTTTCGTTCTTTGGCGGACGTTTGCAGTTGGAAAGAGGGCTGGAGAAAACCCTTGGGGAGAAGGCGCATCAACACTTGAATGGACTTTACCCTCTCCACCGGCCTTCCATTCATTTGATGAATTACCAGAGATAAAATAATGCTATCAAATTTGTAGTTAAGGCAAAAAGATTGTGACTCTATCTCAAGGAAATATTGGTTGTTCTGCAGTTAGCAGATCAGATGGTGGTGATGTTTTGGATTACGTGGCTTTAATGAAGCCGCGTGTCATGTCTTTGGTGGTGTTTACAGCGCTTTCGGGAATGTATATGGCTCCAGGTTCGTTGCATCCTTTCATGGCGTTTTCTGCAATACTTTGTATAGCGATGGCAGCCGGTGCTTCTGGTGCGATAAATATGTGGTATGATAGTGATATTGATGCTGTAATGTCTCGAACAGCCGACCGACCTGTCCCAGCCGGGCGTTTGGAAAGTGGAACCGCACTAGCGTTTGGGAATTCTCTGGCTGTAGCATCGGTTCTTATAATGTGGTTCTGTGCTAACTGGCAAGCGGCCGCTTTTCTTGCCTTTACAATCTTTTTTTATGTTTTTGTCTATACAGTTTGGCTTAAACGCCGAACCCCCCAAAATATTGTTATAGGTGGTGCAGCAGGGGCATTTCCTCCCATGGTTGGTTGGGTTGCTGTTACCGGGGAGATTACTGTTGGTTCATTAGTCCTCTTTGCAATTATCTTTATGTGGACTCCACCCCATTTTTGGTCTTTGTCACTTTATTGCCAGGGAGAATATGAGAAAGCCGGTGTACCTATGCTCCCAGTGGTTTCGGGAGAAGAAGAAACCAGGCGCCAAATTTTATGGTATACGCTTGTTTTAGCTCCAATCGGGGTCGCTCCAACCCTTATTGGAATGGCAAGTTGGTTTTACGGATCAATATCTGCCTTTATGGGAATTGTATTTCTAATTTTGGTATTGCGGCTCAGGAGAGATAAGTTGGAAAATTCGGCACGGCGTATTTTTAATTTTTCTCTTTTGTATCTTTTTGTACTTTTCGCGGTAATGATTTTGGACCGTGCTATGGGATTTTCGAGTTAAATAGCATGACTAAAATAAAACTTACGGCCGAACAACAAAGAAAAAGAAAAAATCGTAATTTGGCGTTACTTATCGTGTTGTTTGGTCTTGTTGGGTTGTTTTATGGAATTACTATGATAAGGCTCGCAGGAGGAGCGTAGAAAAGTGCGTGGATCGGGAAAAGTTCGTACTTTGTTGGGCATTGGATTGTTGCTTGGTCTGATGACCGGTTTGACCGTTTACTCTGTAACATTGTACGAACTTTTCTGTTCTGTGACTGGTTACGGGGGAACGACTAAACGCGCAGAGTCTTCTCCTGATAAAATACTTAACAGAAAAATTACAGTTTTTTTTAACGCAGATACTAATTCTGGACTTGATTGGAATTTTAAACCCGTACAACGAAAGGTAAATTTGCGGGTGGGAGAAAAAGGTTTGGCTTTTTACGAAGCTCGTTCCACTTCTTCTAAAAGTGTTACGGGAACTGCGACATTTAATGTTACGCCGATGAAGGCAGGACAATATTTCGTGAAGATTGATTGTTTTTGTTTTACAGAACAAACACTTGAGCCAGGTCAAACCGTTAACATGCCTGTGCAATTTTATGTGGATCCAAAAATCGCTAATGATCGCAATTTGGATGAGGTTGATACAATTACATTATCCTATACCTTTTTTCGTTCTGCAGAACAGAAATCAGTTGATCGTTCAAAGCCTAAATTTGTAGGTACAAAAAACGGATTCTCCTCTCATTTGGGAGAGAGAAGGGCGTTCAACTAATCAACAGGAACATACAGTAATGAATGCAACTACCAATAATTCGAGCTCTGATACTGAAGAACATAAACATCCTTGGCATTTGGTGGATCCAAGCCCTTGGCCAATATTAAGTGCATTATTTGGTGGGGTGCTTGCTGCTGGTGCAGTATTATACATGCATGAAGAAACCCTTTGGTTGATGCTTGTTGGTCTACTAGGCGTGTTGGTGGTTATGGCAGCGTGGTTTGCCGACGTGATAAAGGAAGCAACTCATCAGGGTTATCATTCTCGTCCAGTTCAGATAAGCATGCGTTATGGAATGGTTCTCTTTATAGCGTCTGAAGTAATGTTTTTTGTTGCTTGGTTCTGGGCATATTTTAACGGCGCATTGTTTCCGACTGAACAAATAAAATCTACGTGGCCGCCCCCCGGAATTTTGACCTTTAATCCGTGGGAATTGCCTTTTCTTAATACATTAATTTTACTGACATCTGGAGTCACCCTTACATGGGCGCATCATGCATTACTAGAAGGCAATAAAAGTCACCTGTTGCAAGGGCTAGGTGTTACTATACTTCTTGGTGTAATTTTTTCCTTTGTTCAAGCTTATGAGTACAGTCACGCTGCTTTTAGTTTTGAATTTGAGGAGGGAACTCCTGGAAAGGGGGGCATTTATCCAAGTACATTTTATATGGCTACCGGATTTCATGGTTTTCACGTAATTGTTGGTACGATATTTCTTATTGTGTGTTTTTTTCGTGCTCGAAAAGATCATTTCAAAGTTAGTCATCATTTTGGTTTTGAGGCTGCTGCTTGGTATTGGCATTTTGTCGATGTTGTTTGGTTATTTCTGTTTGTCGCTATTTATTGGTGGGGGGCTGGTACATCTGTTGGGCACTAAATTTGGATGATTTTGTTATCAGAGGATAGGCAAGGATCTAAATCCCGATGTGCTATTAAATCATATAAACACGCACTGTTTTTTAGGTATCCACAATGTGGTAACAGGCCATTGTACAACGGCATTCTATCAGTCAAAAAGACTTGTGAGAGTGAGCTAGACCTAAAAAATTATATAGGTGATGGTGTCTCAATTATAGGCTTTTTTTCTTGGATTTTTGTTGGTTCCGCTCGTACCATTGTTCGAGTGTCTTGTGAAGTTAAAACTTTGCGTGCATTTTATGATTTTGCCACCAATCATGACTCTCGTATCGGTAATCGTGTTAAGACCAGTAAAAGCCGCCTTGGTAGCACATCACTATAAAAGGCAATTTTGATATGATGATCAGTCGCCGCGTTGGTTTTGCAATTTTTACGCTAATTTCGGTCATAATTCTGTGTCTTCTTGGAATTTGGCAACTTAACCGGATGTCATGGAAAACGGAATTAATTACTAATATTGTCAAAGGCTTTGAAGCTACTCCTGTTGTGCCAAACTCTAACCTTGCTGAATGGAGACGAGTAGCTTTATCCGGCCAATGGCTCTCAGTTGATCCCATTTTTGTAGGTCCCATAAGTTTATCAGGACGTCTTGGATGGTACTCGGTTTCGGCATTTAGGCTTGTTTCTGGTAAAGTAATATTTGTAAATCGTGGATGGGTGGATCAGAAAAACAAGGCAAGTCTGGTCAATGGAGAGAAAACCAACCTTATTGGTGTTCTTCGTAGACCAAAAACTTCTGGGTTGTTCCTGCCAACGAATGATCAAGAAAAAAAACAGTGGTTGCGTATCTTACCAAAAGAATTCGCACTAGCGCGCGATCTTGTTGATGTCGCACCTTATTGGGTTGAACTTACACAAATAAATAAAGAGAATTCAAATTTGTTCGTATTAGGTGGGTTGCGGCTACCCCCAAATAATCATCTTCAATATGCGATCACTTGGTTTGCATTTGCTTTAATCTCTTGTATCTTCGGTATTCTATTTTGGATCAAAAATGAATAAGGTCACTTGCGCAGTAAAAACTCTCTTCCGACTTTCACTCGCGGCTCACCGTTGTATTCCACAATGTCAGCAGTTGCGTATGTTTCCGGCCAATTTTCCGGGAGGTAACTGCCGGTGCCAATTATGTCAACTGGGGTATTAGCTGTCCCAAATATACGACATTTTGCCGGACTGAAGCCACTTGAACCAATAATTTTAACATTTTGGTAGCCTTTTTCATTAAGGGCATCACGAAGATGCCATATAGCTGCAGATGAGACTCCTGGTCCCACAAGAAATGACAATTCGTTCTCCAGGCGATATCCTCGTACAACATCCGGTACATGTTTTTCTAATACTGCATAAGAGACTGTTGGATCTAATTTTTCCACATAACGACTTCCTGGTGTGTCCATTCGAACTGCGAGTGAGCCGTCCTCTACACGTTTTGGAAAGTGTGCTGCGACGCTTAATGAGTCCGTGATTTCGTGCGCAAAATAATCAACCAATACTGTCATAGGTTTATTTGGAAAAGCCTCATCGAACATTTGTGCCGCCCGTAATGTACTACCAGCATAACCAACAAAAGCGTGAGGCATTGTACCGAGTCCGCTTTTTTGATCAAAATAATGGGCTGTAGCGTCGGTTGCATTACCGATGAATCCGGTAGCGCCGGAAGTATCTTTTGCTTTTTGTGATCCTACTGAGGCAGCATAGGCCATCATTTCTGCCATTTCAGAGCCCGCACAATGCCGAGCATCCATAGCTAAGAACGATACATTTGGTAACTCCGAACACATCGTAAAAGCATTATATGCCGCAACGCATGCTGGTCCAATTCTTTGTAACAGAAGTGTCTCTAAGTCAACTAGCTGAGAAAACTGTCCGGAGATATACATTATGGGTTCACCGGCCCCTACCCATTCTCCTTCTGGATACCGCAAGTCTACATCAAATTTTGTGTTGCGCCTATATGCCATATCCGTCAGCCATTTTATCCCAAGTCGGGGCGCTGAAATTACTGGACGACGCATAAAAATTGCGTAGGTCACGCGCGCATCACCGAATTTATTAATAGTTTCTTTGGACAAAACAAAATATTTGTCAGTCCAAAGAGAAATCTCTCTCTCTTCTGCTGGCCAACTGTTTTCCTCACGGTTAACCGAAGCCGAAAAAGATTTATTTGGGATGGTTGGCGGAGGCATCAGAAAATCCTATATCTCGTACAACTGTTTTTTATTATTGAAACATAAAAATCTAAATACATGAAATCGCGTTTGGCGCATACTTGTTATATTTAAGAAGAAAACTCTATGGTTAAGTCTCCCTATAAAGAACTTGAAAAGTATTTTAGACGAATTGGCGCTTTAAATGAAGTGTTGGGTATCCTAAATTGGGATATGGCGGTGGTAATGCCATCAGGTGCAGCTGAAAATCGGGCACGACAAATTGCTGAGATCAATCTTATAATTCATGAAATTCTTAATGAACCTGAAATAAAAGACCTTTTGGCGGAGGCCGAGTCTATACCAATATCTGACAAGTTAATGAAAGCCAATTTGGCTGAAATGAAGCGTATGTATGTCCATTCGACAGCAATGGATGCTAGTCTTGTGTCTGCATTAACTGAAACCTCCACCAATTGTGAAATGTGCTGGCGTGAAGCACGTTCTGAAAATAATTTTTCCGGAATTAAAAAAAATTTTGAATATTTATTATCATTGGTTAGGGAAAAAGCAGCCTGCAAAGCAGATGCCTTAGATTGTTCCCCTTATGACTCGTTAATTAATGAGTTCGAACCTGGAATAAAACAATCAGAAATTGATATTTTGTTTGATGATTTGCTTAGGATTCTTCCAGATATTTATCACAGGACATTAGAAAGACAAAAAAGAGTACCCTCTCCAGTTCATCCTAAAGGCCCATTTTCAATTGAGTCCCAGCGAAAGCTTGGTGTGCAGATGATGAAGCGTTTGGGATTTGATTTTGACCATGGTAGACTTGATGTAAGCTTGCATCCTTTTTGTGGAGGATCGCCGGGAGATATCCGTATCACTACCCGCTACTACGAAGACGATTTTACACAGGGTCTTATGGGTGTAATGCATGAGACTGGCCACGCACTATATGAATCCAACCTCCCGAAAAAATGGCGTCTGCAGCCCGTTGGTCAAGCGCGTGGTATGACAATTCATGAAAGTCAATCCTTATTGATTGAGATGCAGATTTGCCGAAGTACAGAATTTATTGTATTTGCCGCTCCTTTAATGAGAGCAGCATTTGGCGGACACGAGTCTTTGTGGGAAGTTGATAACATCGCCTCTCTAACACGTAGAGTAATACCCAATTATATAAGAGTTGACGCAGATGAGGTTACCTATCCTTTTCATGTAATTTTGCGCTATGAATTAGAAAAAGCTCTTATTAAGGGCGATTTGTTGGTTTCCGATATCCCAAGTGCATGGAACAGCGGCATCAAGGATTTTCTCGGTATAACTCCGCCTGATGATGGGCAAGGGTGCTTACAAGATATCCACTGGTTTTCTGGGGCGTTCGGTTACTTTCCTACTTATACGTTAGGGGCACTCGCTGCCGCGCAGATGGCCGCCACTATTCGCCATCAAAACCCGGATGCACAGGAATTAATATCAAAAGGTGATTTTAAAGTGTTTACCGATTGGTGTGCCAGAAACATTCATGCGAAAGCTTCATTTTTAGGTACTAATGATATACTCGTTGAAGCAACGGGCCACTCCCTGGGAACTTCTGATTTCCATAAGCATTTAGAGTCTCGCTATCTTGCTTGACCCGTCGTTCAAGAACGCTAGTGTGGTCCGCCGGCGAGTGTTGATGATTTAGGAGTTCTGATAATTGAAATATATTAGCACAAGAGGTAAAGCGCCCGTTCTTGGCTTTGAAGATGTGATGTTATCAGGCCTTGCCGTAGATGGAGGTCTTTATGTTCCTCAGGAATGGCCATCTTTTACAACTAAACAAATATCAGAGATGCAGGGTTCGTCATATAACGAAATTGCGGAAAAAGTTACAATGCCTTTTGTCGATGGTGAATTGGATAATGTTACCCTGCGTAAATTGATAGAAGATTCTTACTCAAGATTTGGACATCCGGACAAGGCACCACTTATCCAAATTGAAAAAAACATGTGGGTATTAGAATTATTTCATGGCCCCACATTAGCGTTCAAAGATTTTGCTCTGCAGTTGCTCGGAAATTTGTTTGAAGAGGTTTTAAAACGACGTGAACAACGAATTACAATTGTCGGAGCGACATCGGGTGATACCGGTTCTGCAGCGATTGAGGCCTGTAAATTCAGGGATAACATTGATATCTTTATTTTGCATCCCGAGGGTCGGACTTCAGAAATACAGCGCCGTCAAATGACCACAGTAGATGCAAAAAATGTTCATAACATATCAATACAGGGGTCTTTTGATGATTGTCAGGATTTAGTGAAGCTTATGTTTGGTGATATGGATTTTCGAAATAATCATAATTTGTCCGCCGTAAATTCAATTAATTGGGTGAGAATAATGGCGCAGGTAGTATATTATTTCACGAGTGCCCTTGCGCTCGGCGCACCAGATAAAAAAATTAGTTATGCGGTTCCTACCGGGAACTTTGGTGATGTTTTTGCCGGCTATGTGGCCAAAAAAATGGGGTTATCAATAGAACGATTAATAGTTGCTACTAATGCTAACGATATACTTAGTAGATTTTTTGAGCGTAATGACATGTCGGTGCGGCCAGTTGTGTCAACTCTAAGCCCTTCTATGGATATTCAAGTTTCGAGTAATTTTGAGCGGTTGGTGTTTGACCTTGCGCAAAATGACTCCGGAGTGGTAAGGCGGGCTATTAAATCCTTCAGAGATACCGGACATATGGAGTTACCGTTCGGAATGCTTGAGTCAGCGCGTCAGACTTTTGCAGCAGCGCGGCTGGAAGATGAAGGTATTCTAGCTGTTATACGTTCACTTTGGAAAAGTTGTAATGTTGTTGTTGACCCGCATACCGCAACTGGTATTCATGCGGCAAAGGAAAAGCTATCGCAGCACGGAAATCCTGTTGTTGCTTTAGCTACCGCTCATCCAGCAAAGTTTCCCGACTCTGTTGCAGCCGCTATCGGGCATTCACCTAGATTACCGGACAAGCTATCCCACATTATGTCAGCGGATGAACAATATGTGGTACTTCCTGCTGATATAGAAACTGTCAAACAATATGTTGCAACTCATGCAAATAGTGTTGGAAGCTAGTATGGAAGTTCAAAAAACAACGCTTAGCAATGGTTTGACAATCGTCACGGATACTTTGGCAACCGTAGAAACTGTCTCTTTGGGTGTTTGGGTGCGAGTTGGTTCTCGCTACGAGTCCGCAGATTTCAATGGTATTTCTCATATGCTGGAACATATGGCTTTTAAGGGAACAGAACAGCGTGACGCGCGGCAGATTGCTGAAGAAATTGAGTCAGTCGGAGGACATTTGAATGCTTTTACTTCAAGTGAGACCACAGCGTATCATGCTTCGGTGATGAAAGAGAATGTGTTTCTTGCGTTGAATATGATTGCGGATATATTACAAAATTCTACTTTTTTAGATGAGGAGTTAACCCGTGAACGGGCTGTAATAATTCAAGAAATTGCGCATTCTCAAGACTCTCCTGAGGATCTTGTGTTTGAGTCCTTCCAGCAGCTCTCATATCCAGAGCATCCACTTGGCCGCTCCATTTTAGGGCAGTCAAATAATATCAAGAGGATACAACGCGAGGATCTATTTGACTTTATGAAAAAACATTATGGTGCTACGCGAATGATTGTTGCGGCTGCAGGAAACCTAGATCATGAGGTATTCTGTAGGTGGTGCGAGGATGTTTTTCCCGTCGTGAGTCGGGTAACTGGAGAAAAGCCTCAGGCAGCAAAATATCGTGGCGGGTTTTCTCATCTAGAGAGGAATTTTGAACAGCTGCATATGGTTGTGGGTTTCCCAGGGCCTAGCGCTCTAGACAGTAAGCGTTTTGCAGCTGGAGTTGGATCCATAATACTTGGTGGTGGCATGTCTTCACGATTATTTCAAGAAATACGCGAAAAACTAGGACTTGCATATGCAATATATAGTTTTAATTCAACTTACGAGGATACGGGCCAATTTGGCGTTTACGCTGGCACTACATCCGGTCAAGCGAAGTTGCTGTTGGAGACGTTGCATGTAGAATTGAATAAGTATTTGTCGAGCTTAAAAGAAGAAGAACTTATTCGTGCAAAAGCCCAATTGCGGTCTGGAATACTTATGTCTTTAGAACGAACCTCTTCACGTGTGGAACGGATTGCACGTGATACTGCGCTTTTCGGTGCCCCTACCCCAATTGAACGAGTGATTGCATCTATAGATGATGTTTCACTCAATGACATAAAGAGTTGTTTTCAGACTATTTTTTCGTGTGCACCGACTATTGCTACGGTTGGAACTAAACCTGATAACCTCGTTGATGAAGAAGTAACAAACATGTTTTCCAGAGTAATTCTTTAAAATCCTTTCAAGCGTGTCCTGCTTCTCCCGATAGCATGCTAATATCAATCCCCAATTTAAAAAGGGAAGTTACCCATTTCTTATCAATTTCAGAACCAAATATGATATCAAAATCAGCAGGTGCACTCAGCCAACCATTTGCTTGTATCTCTTCATCCAATTGTCCAGGTGCCCAACCTGCATAACCGAGTGCTAAAATACTATTCTTAGGTCCGGTCCCATTTGAAATTGCACGTAACATATCGACTGTAGCAGTTAGAGCAACGCCATCTTCAATGAGTAAAGACGCCTCTTCAATAAAATCTGCTGAATGTAAAACAAACCCCCTTCCGGTCTCCATTGGACCACCAAAATGCACAGGGATATTTTCATTCTTGTCCAATACTGGCAGATTGAGTTGTTCCATCAGATCACAAAAATTTATGTTTTCTGCGAACCTATTTAATATTATACCCATTGCGCCTTCTTCTGTGTGTGCACAGATATATATAACGGTTCTAGAGAACCGTGGGTCTTCCATCTGTGGCATTGCTATCAATAATTGGCCAGAGAGATAGTCGGCATTTTCTGGGTCTATTTGTTTATCTTTCATTAAACTTTGTTTCGATTACTACTTTTCTTTGATGGTATACCTTATATTAAATTTTTCTAACAATTTATTAGCATGTTATCATAATCTAACCATCATAATTAATTTAAGAAATGAGTGAATATTTAATACAAAATTATTGCAAATTTTTTCGTTTAACGGCCAATGCAACGTGGATTTGGATTTTGATTTGTACCTCAACACACGCTGCATCTAGCGAGAGCTTTGTAACAGATCACGGCGAAGTTAGATTGATATCTGCTGTAAATGCGGTTGGGGGCAAGAAAAAACATTTATTTGGTTTACATTTCAAGATGAAGCCGGGTTGGAAAATATATTGGCGTTCCCCTGGTTCATCGGGATTTCCTCCAAAACTTAATTGGGACGGTTCGGAGAACATAGAGTCAATAAATATATCATGGCCATATCCAGAAAGATTCTCTGTGATAGGTGTGCAAACACTAGGATACAAAAACGAAGTGGTATTCCCCCTTACCTTACATATTGAGGAAGCAAAAAGAAAAGTAAGTCTTCGAGCCATTGTTTCGTACCTAACCTGTAATCATATTTGTATACCATATGAGGCAAAGCTATTGTTGAGTGTGCCAATTGGTAAGGAGTCACCTGCTTATGAAGCTCAGATCATTAATCACTATTTAAAACTTGTTCCGGTGGATGGCCCTACAAATGGAATGTCAATTTTACTAGCAGAAACCCATAAATCCAAAAAACAAGAAGTATTGAGCATTGCTTTGCGTTCGCAGAAACGAATATCAAACCCAGAAATATTTATTGAAAGTGATACAGAATTTAGATTTGGTAAGATAAAACGAGTTAATTACCGTGATTCCAATACAGCTGTTTTTGACTTGGAACTATTTCCCCCCCTTGGAATTCCAGAGGATAATCGCGGGCTCTCCGGTGAATTGCTGCAAGTCACTGTAGTGGATGATGGTTTAGCCTTCGAACAAAAAATAAGAGTTCCTGATAGGCCAGCCTTCGTAACTAATGAACTCACTCCTAAAACTATTAAAACCAGTTGGTTTGAGTTGTTTAGTATTATCGGAATTGCTGTGTTGGGTGGTTTTATATTAAATTTTATGCCCTGTGTATTGCCAGTTATTTCATTAAAATTACTCTCTGTTATAAATTACAGTGGGGTGGAAAAAAATAGGGTCAGACAAGGTTTCTTGGCTACATCAGCAGGAATTTTTGCGTCTTTTTTTGTTTTAGCAACTGGTGCGGTGATTATGAAGGTAACCGGACAGGAAGTTGGTTGGGGCGTTCAGTTTCAAAACCCGATCTTTCTTGTGGTGTTAGCGTCGTTGACTATACTATTTGCAGCAAATTTGTGGGGTTTTTTTGAGTTTAGAACCCCAAATATCATATCCAAAGTAGCACAAAAAATATTTTTGGATGAAGGTAAAACCGGTCATTTTTTCGCGGGTGCGCTGACGACTGTTATGGCAACCCCTTGTTCTGCTCCATTTCTGGGGACAGCGATTGGCTTCTCATTGGCTAGAGGACCTATTGAAATTTATGCGATTTTTGCAGCTCTAGCGTTTGGCCTCTCTGTTCCTTTTTTAGTAATAGCAGCTTTTCCGAAATTTGTTAATATTTTGCCTAGACCTGGGGCTTGGATGTCTCATTTAAGAAAATTTTTAGGTCTTGCTCTGATTGTAACAAGTATGTGGCTTATGTCTGTTTTAGTCACTATTGTTGGTATGAATGCAGTGTACGGTGTTGTTATCGGAATAAGTTTTATCTTCGTTAGCCTATATTTTTCACAGTTTAATTGGATCATTACTGGGACAACAATCGGATTGGCCATCGTTTGTATTTTGACATCACTTATTATTTTTCAAGAGACTAAGGAAAAACTTGTTGATCAGAAATCGATCTTTTGGCAAAAATTTGATCCAGAAAAAATCGAAAGTTACGTCGATGATGGAAAAATTGTTTTTATAGATATAACAGCAGATTGGTGTATCACTTGTTTATTCAACAAAAAAATGGTCCTGATGAAAGATGATATAGTACAAAAATTGAATTCTGATGATGTCGTGGCAATGCAAGGTGACTGGACACTGCCGAACCCCATAATAATGAAATTTTTAAAGCAATTTAACCGTTTCGGAATTCCATTTAACATAGTTTTTAGGAAGCATGATAGGAAAGGATTAATCTTACCTGAAGTATTAACTAATGAAATAGTGAAAAAAAGTTTGCGCCAATCGACAAGTATATTAAAAAATAAGTAACTAGATTAATTCTCCCTCTATTTTACCCATTATAACATTGTCGATTTTCCAAAACCCTTGATAACTTTTCACCATTTTATAAGCTGCAATCCAATCAGAGCCAGTTGGCTCTGTGAACTTTATTATTTGTATTGGGTTATTGGCTCTAGAAACCAACACCTGGAACCTCCAT
>MDTG01284207.1_pt1 | contig 24724 bp, 23 predicted proteins | sample 811421 | NCBI WGS metagenome assembly MDTG01 (sample SAMN05326645, study PRJNA326480) | marine metagenome | isolation source: seawater | place: Pacific Ocean: South East | collected 2011 | reverse complement strand
TTTTCAAAAATATAAAAAATATAAAAAATATAAATAATATATTTTATGGTATTGGAGACTCGAATTATTCTGAGGAAAAAATTGTTAATTTCAAATTACTAAAAAAGCTATTATTTATTAACTTAGATTTTCCAATAAAATTATTAAAGTTTTTAGATAGATATCTATCAGATCAAAATATTAAAATTTTATTTTTTGGATCGGACTCAGTTTTTAATTTAAAAGCGAAACCATCAACTATAATATCTAAAGCTTCACAAATATACTTAGTTAAAAGTCATAAATTCTATTTTGATAAAACAAATAAACAAGTTTCAACAATAATATTATCACCTCTTTTATTTCCAGGTAGTTATTGGTCAAAAATAAAAAAAATAGACAAAAAAAAGTTTGATAAAAAAAATAAACTAAACATCTTTAAACATCCAAGAAATTATTTTAAAATTATTGATACAGTTTTGAAAACTAAAAAAATAAATGGAAGAGTGTTTAAATTGAGTTAAAAATTAAATGTTCAAATTTTTAAGATTAGTTATAAAACCTTTAAATCCGATCGACTTAGATTTCAAAAGAATGCCAAGAGAACCTTATAGTTTTTTTGAAAGAATAAAAATTTACTTTAAAGGCAAAAATACTGGAGATAAATATACTAATTACTATTTTCTTAATATCTTCAAACATGGTTTCATTCATCTTTTACTTGTATTGTATTTCCCTATAATAATAATTTGTAGGTTATGTAATTTCAAATTTGTAATTATTAATTATTGGCAATTTGGTACAACCGCACAACATTTATCTTTTTTAATTAGAGATAATATTTTAAATAATAATAAAAATAAAATTTTTGTTTATGCTCCAGAAAAATTTGTATCAAATAAAGCACTTTTAAAAATTTTTTCTTCAAGAATAAAAATTATTTCAAATATAATTTTATGTATAATTACTTATCCCTTATTCCATTCTAGGTTATTACGGTTATCTATTTTAAAATATGATGAACATTCTCATAATTCTAGAACATATATAATAAATAAAAATCATAAACATTTTAATAGAAATTTTTTCGATTTCATTGATGAGGAAAGATTAAATTTAAGAAAAATTTTTTTTGAGGAATTTAATTTCAAACCAGACAGTAAATATGCTTGTATGAATTTAAGGATATTAAAATTTTACAATGATAAAAGATACACAGTTAGAAATACGACAATAGAAAAATATTTGGATACTTATGAATATTTGATATCTAATGGCTACAAAGTAATATGCTTAAATGAAGATAAAATAAATTTTAAAAATTTTGAAAACATTTTTTTTTACTCAACTTTAAATAAAAACTTTCGAAGTGATTTGCAAATTTATATTCTTAAACAGGCAAATATTTTTATCACCAATAATTTTGGACCCAAAAATGTTGCGAGTGCACTTTGTACGCCAAGCTTAATTTGTGATGCATTTCCATATACCTCGATTATACCTTACAATGAAACAGATATAACAATTCCAAAAATAATTGAAAAAAATAACAAAAAATTAAGCTTTAATGAGATTTTTGATCTTGGTTATTTTCATTCAATAGTAAATGAGAAAAATATAAATATTATTGAGAATTCAAGTCAGGATATTTTAGATGGAATAAGTCTAATATTAGATAAAACCTATGGAGAAAAACATAAGACAAACAATATAAAATTAAAAAAAATAATGAGTAAAAAAATTTCTTGCATTAACGGGCAGGGTAATATCTCTGAAAAATTTTTAGATAAAAATAAATTTTTAATTAATTAACAAAGTGAAAAAAGACATAATAATTGGCGCAGCAGTAAATTACATGGCAAAAGATTTATATAATTTTGTCTTATCATTAAGAAAAAATTATAAAGCAAATGTTCTATTTTTTGTATCAAATAACATTGACGAAGAAACTTTAAATTTTTTTGACAAATATAAAATTCACTATGAAAAAACAACTCAAAATACTAAAGAGATATTTAAAAAGAGATATTATCTTTATTTAAATTATTTAAAAAAAAATAAATTTGATAGAGTAATGATTACAGATACTAGAGATGTAATATTTCAAAAAAACCCTTTTAATAATACAAAATTTTCAAATCTTTGTTTTTTTAGTGAAGATAAAAAAATTGAAGAATGTATTTACAATTCTAATTGGATAATTAATCTTTATGGTAAAAAGAAATTTGAAACAATTAAAAATAATAAAATAATATGTAGTGGAACCACTATAGGGAAATATAAAGATATAATTTATTATTTAAAAGTAATTTGTAAAGAAATCGAGAATACAAATAATTCTAAAATTGCTAAAGATCTGAGGAAATCTTTTTCTATCAAAACTTTTATAGGTAAATCTTTAAAATCTATAGTGGGAAATAAGTATTATAGTTTTTTAAAACATAAAGTTTACAAAGGTTATACTTATGTTGGTACTGATCAAGGAAATCATAATTATTTAATATATTTTCAAAAAATAAAAAAATTTAAAATTTTAAGTAACAAAGATGGATACGTATGTACTTTTGGAAATGCCGATGTTAAAAAATATAAAGTAAACAATGGTGTATCTAATTCAGAAGGGTTAAAATTTAACATATTACATCAGTATGATAGGATATATAAAAAAAATTCAAAATATTTTAATAATTCATTTAAAAAAAAATTTATTAAATATATTAAAAATTCAAATTTATTAAATTTTTAGTATATGAAAAAAAATATTAAAAAAGTTTTAATTATTACTACAAATTGGAATGATTATAAAAGAACTTTAAGATGTATTAAATCATTAATAAAAATTAAAAGTGTATCCTATGATATTTTAATAGTTGATAACAACTCGATAGCTAGTGATTACGAAATATTAAAAAAAAAAATTAATAAAATCAAAAAAAAATTTGTTTTCAAAGAAATCACAAAAATTAATTATAAAAAAAAATTACCAAAAAGCTCTAAGAAAAAAATTTTCCTAATTAAATTCCCAATTAATACTGGTTGTACTGGTGGGTATAATATTGGGTATCATTTTGGTAAAATTTCGGGATATGATTATATTTCAAGAATAGATAATGACTGTACAGTTTCAGAGGATTATCTTAAAAAAAAAGTCTCTTTTTTAAATAAAAACAAAAATTATGTAGGTATAAATTCAAAAGTTTGTTATTTTCAAAAAAAAAATTATATTCAATGGGTAGGCTCTAAATTAAGCTACAAGTTAATTTTCCATAGATCTACAAGAATATTTAAAAAAACTCAATTTAACAGCCAAATTGAAGCAAATTTAGAAAAAAAATGGAAGGGCCTAATTTCGACTGACTCATTAAACGGACCAGGATCATTAATTAGGTCAATAGTTTTTAATTACACAAAATATTCAGATATTGATTTTTTTTTTGGCCCAGAAGATGTGGAGCTATCTCAAAGAATTAAAAAAATAGGAAAAATTGGTGTTCTATTAGACAGTAAAATATACCATGAGGTAGCTCAAAGTTCAAAATTAACTGGCCTTAGTAAAAGAACATATTACGAATATAAAAGTCAGATGTTATTAATTAAGAAAATTTATTCTTTTCCTATTTTATTGATAAGTATTTTGTATTTTGTTTTAGGATTAGTAATACAATCAATTTATCATATTTTTAATCGTAAAATAGAGACAAAAATAAAAATAAGTATGAAATATCTATCATTAATTGATTTTTTAAAAACAAAATTAGGTGTACAAGATTTAAAAGAATTAAACAAAGAGAAAAATAAAAAACTTCATATAAAAAATTATTTGAATGTTTTTAGATAGTAAATAATGAACTTAATAATTAATCCTATTTCAAGAATTCAGTTTGCATCAAATTTAATTCAAACACTCAAAGGGGAAGTTGTGTGTGATTTAGGTTGTAGAGATCAAATATTAAAAAAATATTTGAAAGGTAATTTTGATTATATAGGGGTTGATTATTCTAACGAAAATCAAAATAATTTTATTAAACATGATCTTGAAAATGGCCTACCAAATTTCACTAAAAGTATTGATGTAATAGTATGTTTAGATGTACTAGAACACATTGATAACTCTCATATGTTAAGAGATGATATGTTTGAAACAGCACAAAAAAAAATTGTAATTGCTTTGCCAAATATGGCTTACTATAAATTTAGATTTAATTTTCTTTTCAAGGGCGAATTAAGTGGTAAATACCCTTTTGGTGAGACTAAACCAGCTGATAGGCATAAATGGATAACGAACATAAGAAATATCAAACAATTTATTTCGACAATAGATCAAAAAAAGTGGAAAATAAAAGAGTATAATTTTATTGCTGAAAGAAAAAGAAACTTAATCCTATTTTATTTAGAAAATTTCTTATCTAAATTTTTCCCCGGTCTATTTGTTTATGAAAAAATTTTTTATTGTGAAAAAATAAATATTAAATAAGAAACTGATTTATAGTTTTGTAAAACATAAATTCAGTATAATTTTTAGATAATTTTTTTGCGTTTAATTTCATATTATTTTTTTCTTTTTTTGATAGACCTTGAAAAAAAACTTTTATTTGTTTTGATAACATATTTATGTTTTTTGGTTCGTAAGATAAACAATTATATCTGTTTAAGAATATTTCTTTAGGCCCAGCATCGCATTCACTTGTTATAATAAATGTATTCAAGTAGGCAGACTCAATAAGTGCATGACCAGGATCTTCCCATAATGATGAACTTATAAAAATTTCTGAATTGGCGATATATTTAAAAGGATTATTCTTATGTCCTAGTAAAAAAACATTTTCAACTTTTTGCTTTCTAATTTCACTAATAATTAATTCCCTTTGTTCACCTTCACCTAAAATTACTAAATTAAAATTTTTCGTTAATTCTTTATCTAAATTTTGAATTGCTTGTATTATATCTAGGAATCTTTTTTGCCTGGTAAGTCGTCCAACACAGATAATGACTTTCTTACTAAAAATTTTCTTTTCTAAATCATTTAATTTCTCTTTTGATAGGATTGACAATTCTCTTGAAATTATTGGATTATTTGTAACAACGATGTCATCATAATTTATTGTCTTATTAATTAGATTTTTAGTCAAGCTGGACATGGTAAAAATTTTATAAGCTTTGGTATAAAAAATTTTCCATAACATACTCCTAACAAACGTAAATTTAGGATAACCCTGTATACTCATAATAATTTTTACATTTTTAAAAAATTGTTTAACGAACAATGGAAATATTCCTAGTAAGAAACTCAAAATCAAATTTATTTTCTTTTTTTTTTATAATCCAGAACAAGTAAGGTATTGATAAAAAAGAAAATGTTAAAATGAAAATTTTGGAAAAAATACCAGTTCCAGGAGCTACTGAGTAAACATTAAATATGTTGATTTTTTCAATATTTTTATCGTTAAAATCGTTAAATTCTCCTAAGACATTCAATAAGTAAACTTTATGGTTAGAATATTTGCTAATTGCTTTTGCTGAATTAATAACAGCTCTTTTTGTTCCTATATTTCCCACGAAAGGGGACCAAAAAAGAATATTTTTTTTCATTTATTATTTCATCTATACTTAGATTTTGTCAATAAATTTTGAATATTTTTTGCACTGTTTAAAATATTCAAATCTTGATAGAGATTTAAAACCTTTGTCCGCTTTTTTTAATGCATTCTCATAATTTCTAATTACAAATATCATTTTTTTTGCAAGCGAAAAATGGTCATCAACTGGAACCAGAAAACCGTATTTTCCATAAGATAAAATTTCCTTGGGTCCACTCAAGCAATTAGTGCTAATGATAGGTATTTTCTTACTCAAAGCTTCTATAATCACATTGGGCAAACCTTCAAAAAGAGAATTTAAAACAAAAATACCGCAATCTTTAAAATATTTTTCTGGATTTTTATAACCAACTAATTTTATATTTTTTTGTATATTATGTTTACTTATAAATTTTTTTATATTTTTTATTTCACTTCCTGAGCCAACTATTATTAATTTTAAATTTTTAAATTTATTTTTTACTATTATTGTCGCTTTTAATAAACCAATAAAATTTTTTTGTTTTTCAAGTCTTCCAATTGATAAAATTACATTTTTATTTTTTTTTTTAATTTTATTATTATGGATTTTATTCACAGGATTATAAATATGTATTAATTTATTTTTAAATTTTTTATTTTTAAAATATTGTAAACTTTCAATTGAATTTGAAATAATTGCATCAGAATTTCTATATATTAAATTTTTTAAAAATAACTTAATTTTGTATTCTAATTTACTTTGAAAAAATTTTACCGCACCTATAGGGTGGTTTGCAATCCTTAGAATTACTTTTGTATTAATAATTTTTGAAATTATCACTGCCAGATAGTGACTTTGAAACGACAAAATTAAGTCATTTTTGAAAAAATTCTTGTTATTCCAGATGAATAGACATGTATTAAGTGAATCGCTAATTCTTTTGTTAAAATATTTAAATTTATAATATTCTTTTGATTTAATTAGTTTAACTTTTTTATTGAAAGCAACTCTCATATTATTTTTAATGGCTTTACATAAAATTTTTACGTCATAATTATTTTTAACGAGATAATCTGACAGAAGTATCAAATTCTTTTCTATACCTCCATTTTCGATTGTAGGCATAAAGATCGTTATACCTTTTTTATTTTTTTTGTTTATAATCACTTTCGCATTATGTTAGTTTCAGTTATAATACCTTATTATAAGTCAGAAAATTTTATTAAAAAAACAATATCAAGTATTATAAAACAGACTTATAAAAAATGGGAGATAATCATTGTAGATGATGAAAATTCAAATATTTCATCAAATATCCTTAAAACTTTTAAAAATAAAAAAATTAAAGTTTTTAAAAATAGGAAAAATCTAGGTGTTGCAAATACTAGAAATTTAGGAATTTTAAAGTCTAAAGGAAAATATATATCTTTCGTTGATAGCGATGATTATTGGCATAAAAATAAATTAATGACACAGATAAAAGAAATGCAAAAAAATAATTATAATATTTCCTATACGTCATATACTGCTTTTGAAGGTGTAAATAATATAAGATATAAAGTAATTGCTAAAAATATATTAACTTATGAAAATTTAATTAAGTCTAATCCGATTTGCTGTTCAAGTGTTGTAATTAAAAAAAAATTTTTAAAAAATAATAAATTTCCAAATCTTAAAACAAAAGAGGATTATGCTCTTTGGTTAAAGCTTTCTAAAAGTAACAAATTTTACCCAATAAAAAAAAATTTAACCTTTCATAGAGTAAGAAAAAATTCTCTTTCATCTCTTCAATTTAATAAATTATGTAATGCCTATTTTATTTATAATCATTTGTTAAAGTTTGATATTATTTATAGCTTTTATTCTATGGTTCGTTTATACACTAACGCTTTTATTAAAAAATATTTATAAATGTTTCACAAAAAAAATATTAATTTATTTCTAGATGATTATGTAACTTCATTGTTTAAAGCATTAGGTACAATTTCAAAAAAAGGATTAATATCTGCATCAAATCTGATCGAAAAAACCATCAGTGCGAATAGAAATATTTATGTATGTGGCAACGGTGGTTCGGGTGCGATAGCAGATCATTACGTAGTAGATTTTACTAAACAACTTTCGAAGTATACTAATTTTAAAGCAAAAATTAAAAGTTTTAACTCTGATAATTATTTATTATCAGCTATTGCAAATGATATTTCTTATGATGAGATATTCACTTACCAAGCCTCTAGGCATATGAGAAGGGGAGATATATTAATTTTGCTAAGTTCCTCAGGTAACTCTCGAAATATCAAGAGTGTTTTAAGATATTGTAATAAAAAAAAAATAAAGACTATTGGTTTTTCAAATTTCTCAGGTGGTTATTTGAAAAAAAATTGCACTATTTCAATACATAGTAAAATAGATAACTACGGTATTGGTGAGGATATTAACCACATATTGATGCATTCACTAATGCAACATTTTGCTGTAAAAAATATAAATAAATCAAAATTAAATAATAAGAAAATTATTTTATAATGTCAGAGGGTATTTCAATTATAGTAGCTGAAAAAAATCAAAGTAGAGATTTGATAAGGCTTGTTGATCAAATTATTAATTATTCCAAAAATTATCAAAAACCAATTGAATTAATAATAGTTAGAAATGGTAAAGATCAAAAAGAAATAAGTTTACCTAAAGATGAATTCATAAAAGTTTATTCATTAAAAGATAATTGTGGATCAGGAAAAGCAAGACACTTTGGGGCTAAGAAAAGTCAATTTGATAAATTAATGTTTATTGATGCTGATATAATTTTTGATTGTGATTTTTTAAAAATTATTGATGATGAAATTCTGGAAAATGATGGAATTATTGGTGTGGTGAATTCAACTCCTTCTAACAAATCAAGCCTAACATCAAATTATATTGCCAAAGAAACTAATTTTTATGGAAACAATTGTGAGAAAAAATTTCACAATTTCTTCATATGTTTGTGTGGGGTAATCAAGTCTAAAGTTTATTTTTCAAATGTTGGCTTATATCATAATGTCATAGATGATATGGAATTTAGCTCAAGACTGGATGTAGAAACAAAAATAAAAACAGTTAAGAAACTTAATTTTTTTCACAAATACGATAATTTATTAAAATCTTCAAAAAAAAATTTTTTAAGATCTTATCATTTTGCTCAGCTCTCCAAAAAACCTTTTTCTCCCTGGTTTACTAAAATAAGAAAATTTTCAACACTTTTAACAATTTTAATTACATCATTCGTGTTAATTTCACCTTTATACTTAAGTGAAAGCATATTATTGACACTATCAATTGCTTATCTTGTTTCTTGTTATGAAATTTTAAAATTCAAAGAAAAAAATTTTTTTAGGTTATTAGCTTTTCCATTTATAAAATACGTCCTTCAACTATCTGCAGCATTAGGATATATATTTGGATTAATTAAAAAAATTATTACTCAAATTTACCACAAATTTGCTCTAGTATCAGGTCCTTTAAGAATTTACTTAAGAAAAAATAAACCTACTTATCTAATTTTATATATTACTGGTAGATGTAACAGTAAGTGTAGTTATTGTTTTCAATGGGAATTGATTAATGTTCCAAAAAGAGTTTCAAAAGAGCTCACTTTAAAAGAGTATGAAATTTTTTCTAAAAATTTAGGTCCATTAGAACACCTTACTTTAGGAGGTGGAGAACCTACTTTAAGAAAAGACATGGCAGATATAGCAATTTTATTTTACAAAAATTGTGGAGTTAGAAATATAAGTGTCCCAACAAATGGTATCAGACCTGATCTATTAGAGAGCCATGTAGAAAAAATTTTATCCAACTGCCCAAATATGACTTTAAAAGTATCTTTATCGATAGATGGTTATGAAAAGGAACATGATAAATTAAGAGGGGTAACTGGAAATTATGAGAGACTTATTGAGTCTGATAAAGTTTTAAGAATTCTAAGAAAAAAATATAAAAATCTATACTACATAATAAACACTTGTTTTGTTGGACAAAATCAAAAAAATATAATGGGAACGATAAAAAAAAATAAAGAGCAATTTGATCATGATATTCAGGTTTCAACATTTGTGCGAGGCACTTTGGCTGACTCAGAAGACTCTCAAAATGTAGATATAAATGAGTATTTTAAATTAGTAGATTATTTAGAAAACGTTCAAACAATAGAGAAGAAAAAGCATAAATATTCTTTAGATCTTATGCATCAAGCTTTACAAGTCGAAAGTAGATCTTCAATAAAACATATAATGAAAAAGGGTGAGGGCAAATATGGATGCACTGCAGGTAAAGCTATGGCAGTTATAGATGAATTAGGGAATGTGAACCCATGTGAGGTTCTTCCTAGTAAATTTGGTTATGGTAATTTAAGGGATTATAGTTTTAGCTTGGACGAAATGTTAAAAGAAAAAAAAGTAAAAAATACTCAAAAAAGAATTAAAAATGAAAAATGTTTTTGTACTTGGGAGTGTGCGCAGTTAAACTCTATCGTATTTTCTCCTAAAGGGTTCTTTAATATGTTTAAACATATGATTAATATTAACAAAAGAAGAAAAATTTTAGATAAATTAGGTAAAAATTTTTCTTTTGAAACTTATTCAAAATTTTTTCCTTTTAAAGAAGAAGAAAAATTAGAATATGATAAATTTGTCCATCCAATGGTAAAAGAAGGTGATAATGAAAATCCTTTTATTCAAGATCAATCAAAATTCGAAAAAGAAGAAAATAATCTAAATTCTAAAGAGCAAATACGAGATAAGAAAAAAGAAAATTGGTTAAAACCTGTTAAAGCGTCAAAAATTCCTTCTACATATCAATACAAGTAATGAACAAAATTACAGTTTTGTTAGACAGAGATGGTGTTATTAATAAAGATGTTGGTCACATAGACTCAATTAAAAAAATCGAATTTTTAAAAGGTGTTTTTCAAGCATTTAAATTTTTAAAAAAAAAAAATATTAAAGTAATTGTGGTTACCAATCAATCTGTTGTAGGTCGAGGCATAATAAGTTCAGCTAAACTTAAATCAATAAATAGTTATATTAACAATTGCTTAAAAAAAAAAGGAGGTGAAATTGATAAGTTTTATTATTGCCCTTTTCATCCAGAACATGGAAAAGGTTATTATAAAAAAAATAGTTTTTACAGAAAACCTAATCCTGGAATGATACTTAAAGCAAAAAAAAAATATAAATTGAATTCAAAAAATTGTTTTATGATAGGAGACAATTTAACCGATCAGCTAGCAGCAAAAAAAGCTAAAATAATGTTTTATTTTAAGAAGAAACAATCCTTATTAGTTCAAATTAAAAACATACTTATTCGGTATGAAAAGTAAAGATTTAAAAAAAATTTTGGAAAATATAAATTGTCCAATATGTGGCTCTAGGGAGTATATAGTTATATCAAGTAATAAATATGGAAAAATTAAAAACTCAAAAAAATTAATAAGTTTATATAAATCCTCTAGTGAAAATAAAATTATAGATCAATTAGTAGAGTGTAAAAAATGTAATTTGGAATATCTCAATCCCAGAATTAAGGAAAGCATAATTGTTTCATCTTATAAAAGTGCTATAGATAAAAATCATATTACTCAGAATATTTATAGAATTGAAACATTTTACAATAGTTTAAAAAAACTTAACAAAAAATTAAAATTAAATAATTTTTTAAATTTAAGAGGTTTAGATGTAGGTTCAGCATCTGGGAGTTTTTTGTGCGCTACAAAAAAATTAAACTTTAAATGTATAGGTATTGAGCCAAGTATATGGCTATCTAAATATGGAAAAAAGAAATATAAAGTAGATTTATTTCAGGGTACTTTAGATACTTTTAAAGTAAAATCTAAATTTGACATAATTTTTTTTTGGGACGTTTTGGAACACTTATCTAATTTAAACAAAACACTTAAAAAAGTAAAAAAAATTTCTAGAAATAAAAGTTTATTAGTTATAAATATTCCTGATAAGAATAGCTTCATTGCAAAAGTTTTTGGAAAAAAATGGCCGTTTTATTTAAATGTTCATTTATATAATTTTAATAAAAAAAGTATTTCAGCATTATTAAAAAAATATAATTATAATTTAATTCAACAATTTCCACATTTTCAAATACTAAGTCTGGGATATGTACTTAAAAGAGCATCAAATTACAACATGATCTTTCTTTATATTTATAAATTTGTAAATCTTTTAAGATTATCTGATATTCCAATAAAATACAATTTAGGGCAAACTACATTTGTTTTTAAAAATAAATGAAACAAGACTTTACATTTATCATTCCTGCTGCTGGTAAAAGTACAAGATTTAAATACAAAAAATCTAAAATTTTTTTTTTATATAAAAAAAAAACACTAATTGAACATATTTTTTTAAAGGCCAGAAAAGTTACTGATAAAATAATTTTTGTATGCAATTATCAAAACATTATCGAATTAAAAAAAATATTCTCAAAATATGAAGAGAAAATTGAATTTGTAATTCAAAAAAAACCTAATGGAATGGGAGAAGCTGTTTTCAAGGGTTTGGCTAAATCAAAAACTTTAAATAGTTGTATTATATGGTCAGATCAAATTTATATAAGTAATCACACTATTAATAAAACAATTAATAAATTTAAAAAAAATAAATCAATTTTATGTTTTCCAATTAAAAAAAATAATAATTTATATACTCAGGTTGTATTTGACGATAATAAAAACTTTTATGATATTTATCAGTCAAGAGAAAAAAAATTAAAAACTAAAAGAGGCTTTTCTGATTGTGGTTTTTTCGTTGTAAATACAAAAAAAGTTTATAATTGTCTAAAAAATTTAATTAATTTAAAAAAAATAACTTCAAAAAAAACTAAAGAAATTGATTTTTTAAAAAGTTTTAAATTTATAAAAAACATTGGAAAAATTGATGTAATCAAAAGTAAAAATAAATTGGATCATATTGGTATTAATAAAATGAGTGATTTTATATGAAAAAAATTTCAATTATCATTCCCGCCTTCAATGAAGAAAAATATTTAAAAAAAATAATTTCAAAAATTAAAAAAATCAATTTCAAAAAAATTAATTTTAATTATGATATTATAGTAGTTGATGATGGATCTACTGATAATTCAAAAAAAATATTAAAAAAAACAAAAGGAATTAAATTGTTAATCCAACAAAACCTAGGAAAAGGAAGAGCTGTTCAAAATGGTATTAAATTATCTAAAGCTGATTATATTTTAATACAGGATGCAGATTTAGAATATTTTCCAGAAGATATAATTAAAATGTTAAAAAAAATAAAAACAACTAAAATTGCGATTTATGGATCAAGATATTTACCCTTAAAATACGGAGTATTTCCAAAAAGAAACAAAAATCAAAGCTTTGGTCCTTTTGTAGCGAACATAGCTATAATGTTTCTTTTCTGGGTTTTATATAGGCAAAAAATTTCAGATCTATTAACCGGATATAAGTTGTATGAGAGAAATTTTTTCAAAAGAAATAGAATAAATACAAATGGCTTTGAAACAGATCATGAGATATCAGCAAAACTTGTAAAAAAAAATTATAAAATTATAGAGGTTCCTATTAAATATAGACCAAGATCAATCGCCGAAGGTAAGAAAATTAACTTTTTTGATGGTTTAAAAGCATTAAAAACAATTATATTATTTCGTTTTTATAACTAATATGTCATGTGCATTTATTAATCCAAATTTAATTTATCAGTCCTCAGATAGATTTACTACAGGAATTGTATATCAACCTATAAATTTAGCATACGTAGTTTCGTACTTTAAAAGTCTAAATGAAAATACTAGAGTTATAGATCTTTTTGGGGAAGATCCCCTAAAAAAAAAAATAGTAGGAAATTATATTTGGTTAGGAAAGAGCATTGATGAAATAGAAAAAAAAATATTAGATAAAATCGATTTTTTTTTCATTTATGCAAACCATATTTCAAATTTTCCATCTATAATTCAAATTTCAAATTTTTTAAAAAAAAATTACCCAAAAAAAAAAATAATATGTTTGGAGAATTCACAAGCCGTAACATCCTTTTCTTTAAAAGAGGTTAAAAATGAATTATTTCAAAATTCTTTTGACTACTTATTAGTTGGTGATTTAGAAAAAAGTTCATATTCGCTTATTGATAAACTTAAAAATAATTTAGATATTTCAAGTATACCAGGACTTATTTCTAAAGATATTCAAAATTTAAATTTAAGCTTTGAACAGGATTTGGACCAATTACCTTTTCCTGCTTGGGATGAATTCCCAGTTAAGAATTATTGGAATTTAGGATATGCGCATGGTCCAATTTCATCAAATAAATTTATCTCTATCCAAACTTCTAGAGGTTGTCCATATCCCTGTGGCTTTTGTATTGTCCCCGATATTAACAATAGAAGGTGGAGATCTAGGTCAGCTGAAAGTGTAATTAAAGAAATTGAACATTTAAATACTAAATTTGATATTGACGAATTTCACTTTGAAGATTTAAATCCAACAGTTAATGATAAAAGAACAAAAAGTATATGTGAAGGTATAATAAAAAAAAAGCTTCGAATTAATTGGAAAATTGTTGCTGGCACTAAAGTTGAAAGTATCAAAATAGATACTGTCAGATTATTAAAAGACTCTGGATGTAAGTATGTTTCAATTTCTCCAGAAAGCGGATCTGAAAAAGTAATGAATAAAATAAACAAGCCCTTTAATTATAAACATGCAACAAAAATTGTTAAAGAACTGAATAAAAATAAGATTTATAGTCAAGCATGCTTCGTTCTGGGATATCCAGGTGAAAATCAGGTAGATATTTTCCAATCACTCAAGATGATTTTTAATTTAACCATAAGAGGTATTGACGAGATAGCTGTATTTATAATTTCTCCTCTTCCTGGTTCTAAAATTTATAATGAATTAGAAGGTCAAAAAAATTTGGATAAATTGTCTTTTTCACCAACTTGGAGAAAAGATTATAGCTTACTAAACTTTTGGAGAATAATATTTTATCTAACTTTTATTATTACTAAACTCGTTTTTTATCCACAAAAAATATTTAGGCAAATAAAGAATTTTTTAAATAAGAAATTTGATACAAAAATGGAAATGGTACCTTTTAAAGCTTTAAAATTATTTAGAAATGAAAAAAAAAATTAATTTTGCAATTTTTTGTGGAGGATCCGGAAGCGTTGAATTAATAAATTTAATAAATAAATGTGACTTTATTGAACCCAGTTTAATTATTAACGGTTACGATGATGGTAAATCAACCAAATTAATAAGGTCATTAGTAGGTGATTTTTTAGGTCCTTCTGATTTTAGAAAAAATGTTTCTCATTTGATGAATAATAAAATTTTAAAAGATATTATAGATTTTAGATTCAAAAAAATTTCAAAAAATGATTTAAATAATTTTCTGAAACTCAATGATAAGACTAAATATGTAAAATATCTGAAAATTGATCAATTATCATCTCAAAAATTTAACAAACTAAAAATTTATTTTAATGTATTATCTAAGTTTATAAGAAAAAAAAAATACAATAAATTTTATGATCTCTCTTTAGGAAATATTATTTTTTCTGGGATTTTTTTAAATACTAATAGAAATTTCAATTATGCGTTAGATTTGTATCAGTCTTTTTTCGATATTAATCAACGTGTATTCAATGTGACAGATGGTGAAAATTTATACTTATCTGCTCTATTAGAAAACAATATCTTTCTTAAAGGTGAAGATGTTATCGTAGAGTCAAATTATAAATCTCCAATTACCGATATTTTTTTAACAAAGGAAAATTTTAGAAATTACAAATTTAATAAAATTGAATTTATAAAAAAAAAATTAAAAAATAAATCAATCAGCCCAAATTTAAACGAAAAAGTAAAATCTATTTTAAATCATGCAGATGTAATTTTGTATTGTCCTGGTACCCAACATTCATCATTATTTCCAAGTTTTTTGACAAAAAATATTGGAAAAATTATTAAAAAATCAAGAGCAAAAAAGTTTTTAGTAACAAATATTTTTTTTGATAATGATATGAAATCTGAGACAGCAGACACACTTATAAATAAGTTTATGTTTTATATGAAGAACAAAAATCTTTATAAAAATATAACATTTAGAGATATTATTGATTATTATTTTATTAATGCTGATGATGAAGATGATGTAAATAAAACTAATAAAAATTATTACCTACAATATTACGGTCAAATAAAAAAAAATACTATTTTTACAAATTGGGAAAAAAATAAAGGAGTTCACTTTCCAAATATTGTCTTAAAAAATATTTTAAACAAGATAAATTGTAAAAATGAAACACCTTTTTTAACTATCTCAATAATTGTCCCAGTCTTAAATGAGGAAAAAAAAATTTTTAAAGTAATAGAAAAGCTTAAAAAGTTTAAAGAAACCCAAAAAGATTTTTTTTATGAAATTATTGTTGTTGATGGTGGATCTACTGACAAAACAAAAAAAATTATTGAAAAATTCAGAGATGTTAGATTTTATTGTTTAGATAATGCAAAAAGAGGAGATGCTTATAGATATGGGATCAAAAAATCCAGAGGTGATATTGTAGTTTTTTTTCCTTCAGACATGGAATATTCTGAAACTGATATTGTAAAATTAATCACACCGATATTTAATCGTCAAACTGACGTGGTTTATGGAAGTAGAGAGATTAAAACATATGATAACGAAAAAAACTTAAATATTATTTATAAAAATAATTTTACTAGTAGAATTGCAAGTTTTTATGGAGGTAAGTTTATAAAAATATTTTTGTTAATTTTTCATAATCTTTCAATAACTGATCCGTTGTGTACTGTTAAAGCTTTTGAGGCAAATTCTGTAAAAAACTTAGTTTTAAGAAATCATTCAGTAGATTTAGATATGGAACTTTACATAAAGTTGAAAAAAGCAAAAAAATTTTTTATAGAAATACCTGTTAACTATATCCCTAGAACAAAAAAAGATGGAAAAAAAATTACTCTTTTAAACGGGTTAGGCTGCCTTTATTATATTTTAAAATCTTTTTTTTAAGAAATTAGCAGTCCACACTTAAATGGCTCAACAGAGTAAAAACAAAGAATTAATGATAACAAGAAAATTATTCTTTTTTGAATTATTGAAATATTATTCAATTTTTCTGCGAAAGAAATACAAGTTAATGATAAAAAAAAGATTATGTAATCTAGTTTGATAACTGCACCTGTTGGAGACATTCTTAAAAAGGTTGCAATACTTAAAATAAATACACCATAATAAATCTGTAAATTTAAAAAAAAATTAAAATTGTAATTTTTAATTTTAATTGATGTATAAAAAGTTTTAAAAGAAATTATAAATATTGAAATAAAAAAAATAAGACTAATAAAAATCGATGCTTTGTTTAAGTAGTGTACACAAGCAAAATAGGTATATCTGTCTAAATATCTAAATTTACCATATAAAAAATAATCACCAAATAAGTCAATTAAAAAAATATATGGAATTGATAACTCAAAAGGTCTGTCGATAGAACTGATTGTATCCCTTACTGGATATTTAAATGTTTCAATAATGTTCAACTTATAAAAAATTTCCCATGAATAATTTCCATTAACAAATCCGGTTATATTCATTTGATTTCTTCTCACTTCTTCAATTTCATAAAAAGGAATTCCAGTTAAAATATAATGAATAAAAAAATATGAAATTATACTAAATGAAATCGTTAAAGCATAGTTTGGGAAATTTTTTAAATTTTTTAGAAAAAATAATGCAAAACCAAACATTCCTATAATAAATAAAAAACCAGTTGATTTTTGAAGTCCTAAAAATACCGACGAAATAATGAATATTAATAAATGTTTATTTGTTAAATTTATTCCAACAAATAATTTTCTAAAATAATATGTGGAAATTAACGTTAATGGTATCATTATTGTCTCTGGCCTACACATTAAGAAAACTCTTTCTGTTGGCGCCAAAGCAAAAAAAATTAAAACTGGAATAAATCTAATAATATCCTTTTTCTTTGAAATTAATTCCTCTGAAAATTTAATTATTATCAATATTGTAATAAGAACTAAAAAAATATTTGATAGTTTTATAGTTAAGTAAAGACCTTCTTTTAATCCTATAATATCAAAAAAATACATTGGATAAGTAATAATTCCAAATGTAGATACGAATACATAATAGGGAATTCCATATTCAGATTTAAAGTCATTAAAGTTAAATTGCATTATCTTTGCTAACTCAAAATGGTGTAACCAAGTATCATGTTGAAATTGAAGTGGATAATTTAAAATATTAATGATGTAAAATATCCAAATAGATAAGACGATAATAATTTTAGGTTTGTCTGACAAAAGTTTCATTTGTAACAAATAATTTTTTTGAATTAATAACTAATTTAACTAAAAATCATTTTAATTTTATAAATTCAATATTTATTATTGTATTTTATTCTAATTGATATTAGGCTTTATTTGATTTTTGGAATTTAATAAACAGATATGATCGTAATTACAGGATGTGCTGGATTTATTGGGTTTCATGTTACCAACTATTTACTTCTTAAAAATATTAAAATAATTGGCATAGACTCAATGGATAATTATTATCCAAAAATACATAAGCAAAAAAGATTAAATATATTAAGAAAAAACAAAAATTTTAAATTTTTAAAAATTGATCTTCAGAATTTCGACAAACTAAAAGGAAAATTAGCTAAAGTTAAGATAGACAAAATTATTCACTTAGCGGCTCAACCGGGAGTTAGGATTTCTGTATCTAAACCTCATAATACTCTTCATCAAAACTTAAACTCATTTTCAAATATAATTGAAATAGCGAGATTAAAAAAAGTTAAAAAATTTATTTATGCATCCTCCAGCTCAGTTTATGGTGAAACAAAGATTTATCCTTTTAATGAAAAAGATTATAAAAATATTCCTGTATCAGTGTATGGTGCAACTAAATTATCAAATGAAATTATTGCTAATTCTTATTCAAAAAATTTTAATTTAAAATGTATCGGACTTCGATTTTTTACTGTTTATGGACCTTTTGGGAGACCAGATATGGCGTATTTTAGTTTTTTAGAAAATTTAAAAAAAAATAACAAAATTAATGTTTTTAATAATGGATTAATGAAAAGAGATTTCACATACATAGATGATGTTGTCAATGGAGTTTACAAGGTTATAAAAGTTAAAATCAAGGAAAATAATATTGTTTTAAATATCGGAAAAGGTAAACCAGATAATTTAATGGATCTAATTAATCTGATTGAAAAATATTATCATAAAAATTTTAAAATTTCATATTCTAAGGTAATTCCAATTGGTGATATCAAAAAAACATTTTCAAATACAAAAAGAGCAAAAAAATTTATAAATTGGAAACCAAAGGTAAATTTAAAGGAAGGTATTGAAAAATTTGTTGATTGGTATAAGACTCATCATGGCAATAAGTGATAAACCAATTCATAACAAAATAATAGAAATATTATTAATATTACTGCCAGTTGCATTATTATTTAGCAATATAGTCTCTGAAATTATAATTTTGATTTTAATTGTCTTCTATTTTTTAAATGAAAATTTAAAAAATCTATTTGAAAATTTAAAAAATCCTATTATTTCACTTTTATTAATATTCTGGTTTTATTTAATTCTAAATTCCTTTATTAATATCGAAAACAATCCGAGTTTTATTAGATCATTTTTTTTTATTAGGTTTTTTTTATATGTTTTAGCAGTTTCGTTTTTTATAAATATATTAAATATTAATTTAAACAAAATCTTTAAATGGTGGCTTATAATAATTAATATTATATGTGTAGATTTATTTTTTCAATTTTTTACTTCTAGTAACTTTTTTGGATATGATGCTATTCTTCAAGGAAAAATTTATAGACTTGGAGGATTTATGGATGATGAGTTAAAAATTTCAAACCTAATCTTCAATATAGGAGCTTTAGTTTTTTCATATTTTTTTTCAAAGGATTTTTTAAAAAATAAAAATATAAACTATTATATTTTATTCTTTTTATTGATAATAATTTCATCAATCTTTATTACTGCAGAAAGATCAAATTTCGCAACAATAATTTTTTTTTCATTATTATTTGTAATTTTATTATCAATTGAAAACAGAAAATTTTTTTTTAAACTTTTAATTATTTTTTCTATTTTAATATCTTTTCCTATAATAAGTAGTGATAATTTATCTAAAAGAATGACCAATGATTTATTAAAAAATATAAACTTACTTAAAATAGAAGATAACAATAACTATCTTAATAAAAAATCTCACTATTTTGCGCATTATTCAGCAGCATATCAAATATTTGAGAGAAACATAATGTTCGGTGTAGGTTTAAAAAATTTTAGAAACTTTTGTGATGATGATAGTTTGAACAACCGAATTAATTCTAACTTTCAGAATAAAAAATGTGCAACCCATCCTCACAGTTTTTACTTTGAAGTTCTGTCTGAACTAGGATTAGTAGGATTATTTTTAACACTGTGTTTGTTCGTAACAATATTCTATCAGGTTCTAATAACTTATTTAAAAACAAAAAATTATTTTTTATTATTGAATAGTTTTATTGTGCTGGTTTATTTTATACCATTTTTGCCAAGAGGAAGCTTTTTTACAAATTGGAATGCAATAATTTTTTGGACAATAATTGCTATTCTAAATGCTAATTGCATTAAATTAAAAAATAAATGATTAAAAGTATATTTTTGATAGACATCATTTTTAATAAAAATTACAAATAATTTTGTAACAAAGAAAAAATAAGATAATTTAATAATTCACTTAAAGCTATTTGGATTTAAATTAAAAAAATATTCTTTAGATAATAAGGTTAATAATATATTAAAATAATAAATGATATTTGAAATTTCTTTAGTATCAGTAAGTTTTATTTTTTTACTTTTAATAATTTATTTTCAAAAAAAATTTAATTTTTGCATAGATGAAGTTTCTAAAAATGAAAAGCACAAATTTCTACTTTCCCTAGATAATAAAGTTCCTTTAACTGGTAGTTTTTACTTTATACCAGTAATTTTTTTTTTAACTTACAGAGATAACTTATCAACTTTTTTTGTTGCCTCTTTATTTTTATTTATAGGTTTGTTATCTGATCTAAAATTAAACTCATCTCCCAAGTTGAGATTGACAATACAATTCATAGCATTATTAGCTTTTATTTTTTTTAACAAAAATTTTATAATTGATACCAGGATAATTTTTTTTGATAAAATTTTTGAGTATGAATTTTTTAGAATTTTAATTATTTCCTTCTTTTTTTTAGTTTTAATAAATGGATATAATTTTATAGACGGCGCAAATTGTTTATGTTCTCTTAATTTTCTTTTCATTTTGATTTTTTTATATCTAGTTTCAAAAGATATAGATGCATTGAAATTTGCCGAATTAATAAAGACTTTGGTTTTGACGTTATTAGTTTTTATTCTGCTAAATTTTTTTGGTAAAACATTTTTAGGTGACTCTGGTGTGTATGTTTTTAGTTTTTTTTTAGGTGTTTTAGTAATTAAATTATCTTTATTAAATAAAGGAATTTCTCCTTATTTTATAGCTAACTTATTATGGTATCCAGCTTTTGAAAATTTATTTTCAATTTCCAGGAGATTATTATCAAAAAAAAAAAATTATATTGCTGATAATCTTCATTTACATCAATTATTATTTATATTTTTAAATAAAAAAAAAATTATTAAAACAAAATATCTTTTAAGCTCATTAACTGGAATTTTAATAAATTTATATTTTTTAATTTTCTATTTTATAGGATACTTAGATTACTCCAATACCAAACTTCAACTCTGTCTAGTATTAATTAATACAATAATATATCTTATCATTTATATCATCCTAAGAAAAAAAAATAATCAATCTATAAATATTTAAAATCTATAGTTGAAATCTTTTTTGAATACTTTCATTAAAGTTTAATAATAAAGATATAAATTTTGATAAATAAAATTCTAAAGAAAAATTTATTGACTTAATTTCTTTAAGATATTTATGCTGTTCAATTCGTCGTTCCCAATAAATTTTTTTAAACAAATTTGAATAATTTGAGTCTACACTATTAGGCAAAACTTTTTTAATTGTAAAAATATTATTAACATTATTGATTTTATTAATATAAAATAATGTAATTAGAACATCAATCGCTAGATATTTATATTTTGAAATATCGACAGTTTTAAAAAAATGTCGAAACAAATTTTTATTACCAGAAATACAGCTAGTACAAATTTTGTCTGGCCACGGATTTATCAAGTATTTAAATAAACTAAGATTTTTTAATTTATTTTTATTTACGTAAGTAAATTTTTTATTTTTAACTAAGATATGATCATCAATATTTAATTTATCTTTCATACTTAACTTAATTATTTCCTTTAGTTTATTTCTTTTAAATAAATCGTCACCATCTAATAAAAATATAAATTCTCCATTTGCAATTTTTATACCCTCAAATATTTTCTTAATTTGGTCTTTTACGGGATTCTTAGTCTTATTTTTTACTTGTTTAAATATAATTTTGGATTTGAATTTATTTTTAATCATTTCCAAGTTTCTCAAGTGAGTATAGAGAAGTATTATTTCATAATTAGAGTAATTTTGATTTAAACAGGAATTAATGGTTTGAATTAAATAATTTTCCTTTTTTTCTCCAGTAATTAAAATGCTTGCTTTCACTAATTATTTTATTTCTAATTATTTTAAGTTTGCAGCCGTAAAAATGATATACTAGCGTATATAAAATAATTATTTTTTAAAAAACTTAAAATTTTCATACTCTAACATTTCTAATAAAATATCATCTATATTATAACTTAACTTCCATTTGGGATATTTTTTTTTGAATTTACCCATATCTGTAATCCAGAACTTATGATCGCCTGACCTTGCTTTTTTTAATAAATTATAATTAAATTTTTTTTTTGTAATTTCTTCAGATTTTTTTATTGCCTCAAGAACTGACGTGTTAGACTCTCTTCCTCCACCAATATTAAAAACCTCACCAGGTTTTGGTGGACTATTATATATTTCCCAAATTATTTTTGATACATCAAATGAACTTAAGTTATCCCTAACTTGCTTGCCTTTGTAGCCATAAACAAAATATTTTTTTTTATAATATACTGATTTAAATAGATAAGATAAAAAACCATGTAACTCAACACCAGCATGTGTTTCGCCTGTTAAACAGCCTGCTCTTAAACAAGAGGTTTTGATACCAAAATATTTTCCATACTCCTGTACTAATAGATCACCAGAAAGTTTAGATACTCCAAAGGGACTATGCTTAGAACTATCTATACTAAGATTTTCTGAGAAGCCATTTTTGTATTTATTTTCGATTTCAAATCTAGTTTTATATTCTTTGTAATTAAAATTATTAACTAGATCTCCGTATACTTTATTTGTACTTAAATATATTAAAATAGAACGGGGTGAATATTTTCTTGTACATTCAAGTATATTAAGAGTTCCTGTTGCGTTGGTTTGAAAATCTAAAGTTGGATTAATGGCTGACCAGTCATGAGACGGTTGTGCAGCTGCATGTACAATTAATTCAAATTTATTTTTCGAAAAAATTTGCTCTAATTTATTACTGTTTAGAATACTTATATTTTTATTTATAAATTTTTTATTCCTTTTTAGCTGAGAAATATTATCATTAATACTTCCATTTGAACCAAAAAATTTCTTTCTTTGATCATTTTCAATACCAAAGACTTTAATTTTTTTTTTTAAAAAAAAATTAGCTACTGAGCTTCCTATTAAACCACCAGCACCAGTTATTAATATCATTAATAATTTATATTGATTATTGATTATATGTAAAATTTAATTAATAAATATATATTTATAATAAACCTTGTATATATAGAATAAAATTATTTAATAAAATAAACTATCTTTAAAAATGTCAAAATTTATTGTTGTTACGGGCGGTGCTGGATTTATCGGGTCTAATTTAATTGAAAAATTGTTAAGAGAAACCAAATACATTATAATTAGTATTGATAATTATTCGACCGGATCAAAAAAAAATCATATTAGAAGTAAGAAGGTAAAATATCTTAAAGGAGACACAAAAAAAATATCAAAAATTCTGAATAAATATAAAAAAGATATAATAGCTATTTTCCACTTTGGAGAATTTGCAAGAATATATCAAAGCTTTTTAAAAATGGATGAGTGTATAAATTCAAATTCTATAGGATCTAATGCAGTATTTAATTTTTGTTTTGTAAATAAGATTAAATTAATTTATTCAGCTACATCAGCAAGTATCGGTAACAATGGCAATGATAAAAATTTATCACCATATGCATTTACAAAATCAAAAAACTTAGAAATGTTAGAAAACTTTAAGAAATGGTTTAATTTTAAGTATGAAATAATTTATTTCTATAATGTATATGGACCAAGACAAATAAGTTCAGGAAGTATGGCAACAGTTATAGGGATATTTGAAAGTCAATTTAAAAAAAAACAGCCTTTAACTGTTGTTAAACCAGGTACACAGTCTCGTAGATTTACTCATGTTAAAGATACAGTTCAGGCTTGTTATTTTGCATGGAAAGCTAACAAATGTCGACATTACAGTATTTCTAACAAGTATAGCTATAGCATTATTCAAGTTGCAAAAATGTTTAAAACTAAATTTAAACTTTTACCTGCCAGACCGGGTGAAAGGTATGCTTCTGCATTGACTAATATGAATTTATCGAACAAAGTTCATAAATTATTTGGTAAAATTCATCTTAAGAATTATTTAAGTAAGATTATTAGTGAGAAATAATTAAGATTTTTTCTTTGTTTACAATAATATTTAATTATGTATAACACTATCGCCGGTGATTATTGCGGTGGTGCTATACCCGATCCCTTTCCGAACTCGGAAGTCAAACCCACCTGCGCTGATGGTACTTTGTCTTAAGACACGGGAGAGTAAGACGTTGCCGGCTAAATAATTATGAAAATTAAAAGCTCATTAAAATCTATTAAAAAAAGAGATTTAAATTCTAAATTAGTTAGAAGAAGAGGTAGAGTTTACGTAATTAATAAAACAAATCCAAAATTTAAAGCAAGACAGAAATAATTTTTATGGATAATGA
>MDTG01147415.1_pt1 | contig 24730 bp, 25 predicted proteins | sample 811421 | NCBI WGS metagenome assembly MDTG01 (sample SAMN05326645, study PRJNA326480) | marine metagenome | isolation source: seawater | place: Pacific Ocean: South East | collected 2011 | reverse complement strand
TTGTTATTTTTAATTTTGGAATAAAAGTTACACATTTAATTTTAGGACTTCTATAAAATTTTCTTATAAAATTAATAATTTCGTCTCTTAGATTCCAAGCAAATATAAAGACATAATCAAAATCATTCATTTTTATATTATTTGGATGTTCAACTTTAATATTAGTTCCTGATATATATTTGCCTTGCTTAGTTTCGGCATTATCTATTACATATTTTATATTGTATTTACTCAATCTAAATATATTTATAAACGTTGATGCCTTTGCTGCAGCTCCAAATCCAATTACTTTTTTTTTCTTATTACTATTAAAAAAAGTTTTTAAATTTTTATTTAATTCAATGTAATTATTTTGAAATTTTCGATAGAAACCTAAATTTTTAATAATGATTTCATCTTTTTTAATCATCTTGTTAAACTTGTTAGTCTTATAAATACTTTCATTTTCTAAATGACAGGCAAAAATTCTTAAACTTCCTCCATGAGTATTGATTTTTTCAGCGTCATAAATTTTGAGCCCATGTTTAATTAAAAGATTATTAATTGAGGTTAAAGAGTAATAATAATAATGCTCATGGTAAATGTTATCAATTAAATTTTTATTTACCAGATCAATAAAATATTGAAATTCTATAATTATAGTCCCTTTTTTATTTAACATAATCTTCATACCTTTGACGAAATCATGAATATTTGATAAGTGGGCAATTACATTGTTTGCCACTATAAGATCGGAACATTTGTATTTTTTTTTTAATTTTTTTGCTAATTTGGAACCAAAGAAGGCTCTTATAGTTTTTATCCCTTTAGAATGTGAAATATTTGCTGGTAATTTAGTTGGTTCAATACCAATTATTTTTAAATTTTTTATATTTTTAAAATTTTCTAAAAAGTATCCATCGTTTGATGCTAATTCTAATAGCATTTTATTTTTTAAATTAAATCTTTTATTAATATCTTCATAAAGGCTGAATGCATTTTTTTTTGCTGTGCTAGAAGTAGAAGTTAAATAAGGATAATCAGAATTAAAAATTTTTTCTCTTTTAATGTTTTTCGTTGTCTGAACCAGCCAACAATTTAAGCATAATATTAATTGTAATTCAAACTTTATAGCTTTTTTAGTCAAATTTTTTTGTAAGTTATTGGCTAGTGGAACTTTATTGAAATCAATTAATTTATGTATTTTATTTGAGTTACAATTTCTACATCTATGATTTAATTTTATTTTCAATTTATAGACCTTTAAAATATTTAGAACTTTTAAGTTTATTATCTTTTGGAGACATTATTTTTTTTTTAATTGGCCATTTAATATCTAATAATTTATCAAAAGGATTAATTCCTTTATCAAGTTTTTTATAAAATTTTTCAGAGTGCATATATATTAATATTGTATTATCAGATAGTGTTTGAAAACCATGAGCAAAACCTTTTGGTATATAAAGCATTTGGTTTGAAGTATCATCAAGTTTAAAAGTTTTGTATTTAAGAAAGTTTTTCGATTTTTTTCTTAAATCGACAGTAATATCGAAAATTGAACCCTTTAAACAACATACAATTTTTTCCTCATTTTTTGGCTGTCCTTGAAAATGTAGTCCACGCAATGTACCTTTGTTTTTATTAAAACTGTAATTTATTTCTTTGATATTAAAAAATAATTTTTTTTTAATTATTTGGCTATATAATTTAGCAAATTGACCTCTATTATCTTTTATTTTTAAAAATCTGATGATTTTAGGAATTTTAGGCTTACTCATTAATATATTTATTAATTTCTTTTAAGTAAACATTCTTAATGTTTTTCGAATTTGTTATACTTAGTTCTCTATAGATACCAAGAGATCTACTTATTAATTCTTTAGGGTTAGTAATTTTATTTTTGACTCCAAGAATTTTTCGTACTTTTTTATTGTTTAAATAAATCGTTTTTTCTTCTTTGCTATTTGATAAATTATTTTTATGAAATATAATTTTATTTTTATTTGTTTCTGTCAAATTTTTGAAAATTTCTACAACTTCTTTTACTTTTACTTTCTTTAATCTTTGGTCAGGGCCAAAATTATAAGAGCCAATAAATTTTTCACTCTTATATAAGTTTTCAGCTAATGTAATATATCCAGAAACCACATCTAAAACATATTGCCAAGGCCTAACAGAATCTGGATTTCTTATTTCAATTTTATTTTTATTTTTTAATTCAAAATTAATTAAATCAGTCATAATTCGATTTTTGGCATAATCTCCACCTCCAATAACATTCCCTGCCCTAAGAGAAGCTATTTTTATTTCTCTATAAGAGCTTATTTTGATAAAACTTTGTATTGCAACTTCCAATGCGGCTTTACTTGCGCTGTAAGGATCTTTGCCACCTAACTCAGATTTTTCGTTGAATTCAATATTATTCTTGTAATTTTTATACACTTTATCAGTAGTAGTTATTAGTATAGCTTTTGTTTTTTTCGAGTATTTTGCAATTTCTAATAAGTTAACGGATCCCATGAAATTTGTAGAATAAGTATCTAAAACTTTCTTATAACCTGGCAAAACTAAAGATTGAGCAGCTAGATGAAATATTATTTCGGGTTGAATTCTATTTACAATTTTTTTAAGTTTATTAAAATTTTTAATATCACAGTAATAATTTTTATTTAATAAAGTATAAAAAATTTTTTTATTGTTTGATTTAATACTCAATCCATGAACTCTTGCGCCTAAAGTTTCTAAAAAAACACTCAACCATCTTCCTTTGAAACCAGTGTGTCCTGTTATTAAAACTTTTTTTTTATTCCAAAAATTTTTTTTCAAAGAATGCATATTGTTTTACTGGTTTCAAATTTAATAAAATTAACTTTTCATAGAGTTTTTGTTTATTAGCATAAAACATTATCATTTAAATATATTAATTTATATCTAATGATTTTTGATAGAATGATCTTATTGAATAAGATTTTATTAAATCTATATTTTGATTTGGTAATTTGCAGTGATATGTGGGAATTTTTAGCTTAGATGATATAACCAAAGCCATAGTGGTGAGGCCAAAAGCATATTTTGTTTCTGAAATTACTTCCTCTAATTTTTTATTGGTTATTGAAGCGTTGACTTTCTTAATTTCATTTGAAAGAATTTTTTTTATGTAAAATTTATTATCTTTGGGGTGTAATTTAAATTGAATTTTATATTTCGAAAATTTACTTATTTTTTTTACATTTTCTAAGAAATATTTCATTGAATAATAGTCAGGCCTATATTTGTCTCCCTTTTTTTTGCGGAATGGTTCTGTAAAATAAGTAATATATTTTTTATTTTTTTTTAAAGTATTTTCTTTTAAATAATTGAAATAATAATTTTTTTTTAATCTCTTTTTTGTATCAAATTTTTTTGGAAATCTGTCATATATAAGTTTATCAAAAGCCCAAATTTCATTTGTCAAATACAACTTTTTTTTAAATTCAAATCTTTCCTTTATACTTGAGAAATGGTCAATTACTGAACATGATATTACTTTATGTTCATGAAAATATTTTAAAATTTTTTTTTCAAAAATATTGTTACCAGTCCCAATTAATAAATAATCACTAACAAAAATTAATGTTTTTAAATCATTAATAATATTTATTTTTTTAAATTTGTTTAAACTTTGTTTATATTTTCCAATTGTGTTTATACTCAAATTTTTTTTATAATTTAAATAAGCTAAGATTTGATTTTTTGCTCCATAATCACCTAAAAATATACCAACTGAATTATTTGAAGTTTTATTTTTTAAATAGAAATTTTGAATGATTTTTTTATTTTTTTTTTCTTCAAAAAAAAATTTCATTTTAAGTTTTTTACAAATATTAATCATTGGTGTATTATCTTTTCTGGTACCAATTATTATTTTGGTTATTTTTTTTTTTTTAAAAAGAAAATTTATTGCTAATTTATATATTTTATAACCAAAGCTTTTCCCTCGTTCACTTTGTTCGCCAATCAAAATTCCTAGATTTGCTATTTTATATTTTTTATCAATATAAATAGTAAAAGTTCCAATAACTTTGTTTCCTTTTTTCTTTAAAATCTTAAAGAATAAATTATTTTTATTATCGTGTGATTTTAAGTAATCGAGAGCAGAATTGTAATCAATTTTTTTTTTATTTCTTGAATACTTAAGTAAATTTTTATTGTTTACCCATTTCAAGTAGTTCGGATTAATATCTTTTTGTGAAAAACTTTTTAATTTAAAATTTCTATCTTCAATTATCATTGAGTATTTTTAACCCTAATTTTGTCCAAACTTTTCGAAATGCATTGATTATGTAATAAATATCATTTGTACTAAAATCGTAGTGGGTCAAACCGATGCCAATATATGATCTAAAATGCAGATCTTCTGCTATAGGCATATCTCCTATTTTATATTTATAAGAGCGATTTTTATTTAAATTCCAAGGAAAATTTTTTTTACCATATGCTATTTTTTTTTTAAATAATGTTAACAAATGTATATTTAAATATCCTTCACCGCATGGAACACCTAAATTTCTTAACAATTTGACAATTTTTTTTCTACTAAACTTAATTTTTTTTGTGTTTAATTTTAACCCATATGTGTAATAGGCATGTGTTATTACTTTGTTATCAACCTCTGGAACTTCTAAACCTTCAAGCTTCTTTAATTCCTTATTTAAAAGTTCTCCATTTTTTTGAATTTTTTTTAATATTTTAGGGAGTTTTTTTAGTTGTTCTATGCCAATAGCAGCTTCAATCTCTCCTAATCTAAAATTATAACCAATTAGATTTGACAAATTATTTGTTTTAATTTTATTAACCATATTTTCACCGTGGTTTCTAATCAGGTAAGCTTTATTAGCAATATTTTTATTATTTGTTACGATTACACCTCCTTCTCCAGTATTTATATGTTTATGAATATTGAAACTATATCCACCTACATCTCCAACTGTACCCGTATATTTTTTTTTTTTAATATATTTTGCTCCTATAGATTGTGCTGCATCAATTATTAATTTTAATTTATATTTTTTTGCAATTTTATTAAAGGATTCTATATCAGAAGGATGTCCGGTTATATCAACTAACATTATTGCTTTTGTTTTTTTTGTAATTTTTTTTAAAACACTTTTTGGAGACAAACAAAAAGTTTTTGGATCTACATCTGCAAAAACTGGTATTGCGTTCCAATGTAATATTGATGCTGCACATGCACTCATTGTGAAAGGAGGTAAAATTATTTCATCTCCAGGTTTAATATCTATAGAACCAATACAAGTGATTAATCCAGAGGTCCAAGAGTTAACAGTAATTGCATATTTTACTTTAAAAAATTTTTTTATATCTTTTTCAAATTTTAAAACTTTTTTTCCACCATAGAATTTCGACAAATTTTGTGCATAAAAACCAGAAAGATTGCCAGACTTAATAACTTTTTTTCCAGCATCTATCTCTTCTTTTCCAATAGGATTATGTTCTGTAAATTTTCTCATTAATAACTTTTTATTTTAAAATTTTCATTCAAATATTGTTTAGCACTTGGACCTAAATTTAGTAAAATATCTAGCACAGATAGATTTGATAAAAACATCGATCCTCTCTGCTGATATAATTTATGTTCAAATTCATAAAATTTTAAATCAATTTTATTTAAATCAAAATCTTTTTTTTTTAAGTAAGATTTTGAACCTATTGTTGATATATATTTACTACATTTCTTTATTTTACATATATCTATTATTAAATCAGAGCCTTTGCTTGATAAATCTAATTTACTTGAGTAATCAAACTTCGTTTTTATTTCCAAAACTTTACAAAAGAATTTGATTAAGTTTATATTTAAATCAGAAATTAATTTGTACTTATTTTTAAGTATTTTAAAAATATCACTTGAATATCTGTCAAAGTATGGAGATTTTGAATAAGATTGAGTTAATGTTAAGACAATTTTATCTATAAAGTCTTTTTCGTAGTTAATTTTTGTTTCATTTATTTTTTGCAGTCTCTTGCCTTTGCTTAACACAGGTATAGATAATAAGAATTTTTTATTAAGAACTTTAATATAATTTCTTTGATGCCAACTTCTCCTCTCAAATTGAACATTATCTAAAAAAATAAATTCATCAACTTTTTCAATCAAAGCCATGTAGCCACACCAAGGTAAAAAAGTCGGCTGACTTATTCCAATAATCATTGCTCTTATTACTTTATTTCCTCAATAAATACTGGGTTAAATTGCTTTACATCTTTTAATATTTTTTTTCCAATTATATTATCCATATCTCTAGATCTTACTCCTAAAGCTGGTCTTTTAAAAATTAAATGTTTCTTTTCTAATTTTGTATTTTTCTTTAAATTTTTTTTGTAATAAATACCTTCTCTTCTAGCATATTTTTTTTCGTCGGGTAACATTTCTTTAATTTTTGATCCTAACAGTTTTTTAGCTTTATTAATTTTTAAAATATATTTTTTTAATTCTCTCGGTTCAGCTGCAAAAAAATGATCTGGTCCTCTAGATTTTTTATTTAAAGTAAAATGTTTTTCAAAATATTTTGAACCGATAGCACTTGCACACATAGCTGCCTCATATCCTAGGGTGTGATCAGAAAATCCAATTTCAAATTTAAATTTTTTGTATAGGTTTAATACATTAAGATTTACAAACTTATCTGGAAGTGGATACATTGATCCACATTGCATTAAAACAATCTGATTATTTTTTAGTTTCTTTGCTAAATTGAGAAAATTTGTTACATCTTTCAAATCACACATTCCAGTTGAAAAAAGAATTTTTTTTTTGGTTTTGATTAAATATTTTAGCAAGGGCAAATTTGTTGCTTCAGAGGAAGCTACTTTATGCATCTCGACATATTTGTTTGCTAGTTTTGCTGATTCAAGGTCAAATACAGATGTAAGAAAATCAATTTTTTTTTTTTTACAATATTTATTTATATCTTTTAGCCAAGATGGATTAAGTTCAATTGATTTAAACAATTTGCGCATTTTTGTATCATTTGGATATAGTTTATTTGCTTTAAATAATTGAAGTTTTATAGCATCTGCTCCACAAACTTTTGCAATATCAATCATTTTAAATAATTTTTTTTTATTCTGATCAAAATTTGAACCAATTTCTGCAATTACATAATTTGTCATAAATTTTTAGTTGAAGTTATTTTTTATTAATCCGACAATTCTATTGGCGCCTTTAAAATCAACGAGTTTTTTACGTATTTTACTTTTGAAAACTTTTTCATAATCATTTATTAAAAAATTTATCTTGTCACCTAATTTTTCTGAATTTTTGAAATATCCAAGATCATAACATAATTTTTTTTTTGCAAAAGGTTTGTGAAATTCATAAAAAGATTTATTTTCAGAAATAACAGCAAAGTTCATATTAATACTTAAAAGTTCATATTTTGTTAAGCCTGATGAAATTATCGCCAAATCATGTTTTTTAGCAATGGGGAGAATATTATTAATATTTCTAAATATTTTTACATTATCACTTTTTAATTTATTAATTTTTATTTTCTCAAATTTATCAAAATGAGGACCAATTATTACACTTACTTTTAATTTTTTGTATTTTTTTAAAACTATAATTAATTTATGAGTCAAATTTTTAAAATCTGAACCTCCACAACTTATTAAGATATTTTTTAATTTAGTATTTTTTTTAATTTGTGGGCTAATTTTTTTTAATATAGCAAATTTTGGTCCAACTTTCAGATTTAAGAAATATTTTTTTTTTTTGTTTTATGAAGTTATTTTTGTAAATGTAGGGGCATACAACATAACTTTTTTGATTAATAATATTTAGAATTTTCCAAATTTTATTAGAAAAATCATCAAAAATAATTAGAGGAGTTCTATATTTAACGAACAATGAAATTAGATTATCAAAAATTTTTTTTTTAAAAAAAACTCTATTTGATAAATCCAATATGCAAAATGATATATTTTTTTTACTTAGAAATTTATCAATTTGTGTAAAGTTAATTTTTTTTGATTTTTTATAATCAATTATTTTTTTTTTTGAAAAATAGATTATTTTATTTTTTATATCATTTATTTTAAGCTCGGTGTTTAAATTAATCATTCTTTTTAAATGCCCGTAACCATAATTATTAGATGCCAAGGTAAAAGTTAAAGAATTTAATTTAGTCATTTAGTCTTTTAAATGATGAATGACTAACTGGTGAATTTAATTTTTCTAATATCTCTTTTTTTGATTTTATTTTGCTTAAATTTTGAAAAATTTTATTTAAAGATTTTATATATTTATCTACAATATTTTTATTGTGATAAATATTTAAATATATCTGATTAGATGAAAGATATTTTTGCTTTAACATTTCTTGAGTAATATAGGTTTTGAAATATTGATTTAGTTTATTTTGAAAAGAAAATGAAGTTATTGACTCATATCCAGATATTTTAATATCCAAATTGTTTTCTTGAGCAATTTTATTCCATTGATCATTGATGTAACGACCATATTTAGAAATTTTTTTCCAAGGTTTTATTTTATCAAATATTTCTAATGTTTTATTTGCTGCAACAAAGCCAATTCTCTCAGTCCAAAAAGTACTACTTATAAAACTTTCTTCAGCTTTCATCATTACATTTTTTTTGCCTATAACTGCAGTTATTGCATAACCATTCCCTAGTGCCTTACCAAGCATTAATATATCTGGTTCTACTCCTGTGATAAGATGCATTCCACCATTACATCTTCTAAAACCAGTTGTGCATTCATCAAAAATTAAAATTATTTTATTTTTATTGCAAATTTTTCTTACATCTTTCAAAAAATCGATATTTGGTAAATTGTTTCTAGCAACCTCCATTTTTACAACTCCGATATTTTTTTCTTTGATTAATTTTAACAATTGATCGATATTATTATAATCAAAGGTAAACGTCGTATTTTTAAGTTTCTTGTTAACACCTAAAGTTTTTAAACCTGGTAATAAGTGGTTTCCAAGCTTATTTTTTTTAAAATTAGCGGCTAAGTACCAGTCATGCCATCCATGATAACCACAAATTGCAACCTTTTCGTTTTTTGCAGCAGACCTTGCTATCCTAATAGCTAAAGCGTTTGCCTCCCCACCACTTCTACAATATTTTGCCATACCCGCCCATTTATGGAGCTTTAACAGTTTTTTTGTGAGCTCAACCTCCTCATATGAATTTAAGGTGGACATTATTCCTTTTTTAATTGCTCTCATTACCTCATTATCAATCAATGAGTTTGAGTATCCTAGAATATTAGTCCCTACAGCACATATCATATCAATGTACTTATTATCATCCAAATCTTCAACTTGTATGCCCTTAGAACGTTTAAAATATGAAGGCCATCTATCTGGCAAAAACATCTCTGGTCGTTTGGACAATAACATATTTCCACCAAGAATTATTTTTTTTGCTTCTTTATATTTTTTTAAACCTTTTTTAATATTTATTTTTACCATAATCTTGGGTCTCTTGTTTTTTTTTTTGAATAAATTACTTATATCATTAATATGATCATAGTTAGTCTTCTTTTTATTATATTTGATAATTTTATTAAATTGATAAATATCATCAGCACCAACTATATAGTTATCTATGTTTTGCTCATTAATAAAATTCATACAAAGTTGCAATGGATTAATATGGTTTTCTTTTATATAATTGATATACTTTTCATAAGTATTATTAAGTGTGTTTGGTAATTTTTTTAAATTTAAATTGATAAGTAAACCTTGTAAAAAAATTGATCTTGCAATTATTTTATGATTTTCGTTTTTATAATTTACAAATTCTAAATTTGCAGGGTTAAGAGGAACTTGAAGTGTTATTTTTTGTAATTTTCTTAAATAATATAAATCTTTTAATTCGTAGATTGAAGAACCAATATTTTTAATTCCAAACTCTTTTATAATTTCCTTTAATCTATAAAAGTTTCTATGAAAAAATTTATTATCATTTAAATCATGAAAATAAATTGTATTAGGAATTACTTTTAAGTCATTTATTATACTTTCAATTTTTTTTTTAAATATTTTAATTTTTTTGTGATCATTTAAATATTTTTTTGATAATCTATTAACCTTTGTATAAATTTTAGGTTTAATACTAAAACGATTGCCGCTAAAAAAATCGCCTAATAATTTATGGTTGTTGTACCCCTCTGCAGTATCTAAATTGTAAATTTTATTTTTTATGCAGTATTCTAAAAAATTATATATTTGTACTCTAGTTTTTTTTTTGAATTAACTAGTCCATATCTCAAATTTAATTGAGCAGTTCCTAAAATAAATTTTTTCAAATCTTTAATATTTTATGATACAATTCAGCAATTTTCCAATCTTCAAATTCATCAATATCTACAGCTCTATGTTTAGGAATTTCAAAACCTAAGTACATTTTATCAAGACTTGTTTTATTATTAATATTTTTAAATAATTTATAGTTCATACATATAAAATCTCCTGTATCAAAATACTTTTTTTTAAAATTTTGTGAGTTTTTTTTATAAGCACCCTTCAAAATAGGATCTAATTGTTTATTTCTTAGCATTTTAAAACCCCATTCGATTGGAGTATGAAAAGATGAGACAGTTATTATTATTTTTTTACTATTTTTTTTTAATAAACTTGATGCCTGAATTAAATCTTTTACTATTATTAGAGGAGAACACGCAGATAAGCACCAAATTTCATTAAAAAAAATCCCTCTTTCTAGATATTTATTAACAACATATTGCATTACGCTTAATGTTGAAACTTTGTCTCCTGATAGTTCTTTTGGTCTTAAAAAATCAATATATTTTTTATTTATTTTATTTGCGATTTTCTTTGATTCAGTCGAGATATGAATTTTTTTAAATAATTTACTTTTTTCAAGGTTTTTTATTGAATAGTTTATGATCGGTTTTCCATTAAATTTTTTTATATTCTTACTCCTTATTCTCTTTGAATTACCTCTTGCGGGTATGATAACTAATCTATCAATCATAGTGATTTCATTATAAATCTTTTTCTGTCTTTATTTTTTCTAATAATTTTTTTTTTTCTTAAAATTTTTTTTTTTTTGCATATATCGATTAACTGTGTTGTGGTAAAATTGTTCTGAGTATCAAATTTCATTATTTTTTTTAAGAACAAAAAATCGTCATAAGTATCTAAAATAAATTCTATGTTTGGATGCTTCAAACTATTTGTTGCTAAAAAATATAATATTTTAAATTTCTTCTGATTATTAAATATATAGTTTGTTACATGTTCATAATCAGAAGTTGTTTTAGAATTTTTTAAGCTTTTTTGTAAAGCTGAAACTTTTATAATTGGAGCGCATACTCCACCAGGGAAATTAAACCAATAAGGTGTGGATACATCTGGATTATTTAATTTAAACATTTCGATCTGATGATTAACTAGTGAATAATCTATTAATGGACAATCTCCACTAGTTTGTAATATCGCATCAGCAGAATATTTTCTTGCAGATTTTGTCACTCTTTCAAGGACATTATCTTCACTCCCTCTGTAAAATCCAATTCTATTTTTTTTTGCAATTTTAACAAGTTCATCGTCAATTTTATTATTTGTTGTAGATAAAACAATTTTTGTTAAACTTTTTATTTTTTTAAGTCTTTCTATCAGTATATTAATAATTAATTTTCCATTAATTTTATATAAATGTTTCTTTGGAAGTCTTTTTGAATTAAGTCTCGCTTCAATAGTTGCAACTATTCTCATTAATATTTACGGTATTATTTAAAGTTTCACAAGTGTATTAAAAATTATAATAGTATTACTATATAGTTATTATTTATAATATTAAATAGTTTAAATTTTTTTAATGAAAAAAAAGATCATAATATTAGGTTTTCAAAGAACGGGTACTAACTTAATAAAAGAGTTTTATTACAAGTATTTAAATTATAAAAGTAATTCAAAGACTAGAGTTAAGAATAAACAAATTTATATTGGTTTAAAGAGAGATGATATTTTTAAGTTTGAAAATAATAACTTTTACATATTTCAAATCTGGAAAAAAAAAAAATATAAAAAAATTAGTAAAACTGAAATAAAGAAAAAATATATTTTAAGCACCCACAATTATAATAAAAATCTTTTTAAAATATTTGAAAAACACAAATTTTTTATATCAATCCGAAATCCTATAGACACAATAGCATCTAATATAAATTATGTTACAAAAAAAAATGTTATGTTATTTAATAAAGATTACAAAATAAAAAATAATTTTGAATTAATTAAAAATAGAAAATTAGTAAAAAAACATATTAGTAATTATTATTTCTTTTACAAAAAAATTTTTAATTTAAAGCAAAAAAAATATATATTAATTAATTATGATGAGGCAAAAAAAAAATTGGCGAGTATTAATAAATTAAATGTTAATAGTATCAAATTTAAAAATTTTAACTTACATTCCACTAAAAATGATCCTTATATAAAAAATTATTTGATAAATAACTATAAATTAAAAAAATGTTTTGAAATCTACGATAAAATTCTTAAAATTAATCAATAGTCTTTATTAAATGCATGTATATATTTAAATTATTTTTTTAAACATTGAATTATATAAAAACTTTCATCACAATTTAAATAACCAAATTTATATTTAACAAAACCTACATTAATTTTTCTAAATTTTTTTTTTAAAAGAAGTTTTAATTTATCTATTTTAATATTATTCGTAGAAAAAGATTTATTATTAATTTTATTCTCATATATTGATATGAAACAACTATCTTTTTTCATAACTCTGCTTATCTCTGAGAAAGACTTTTCGATATTTGAATACTTGCAATGTTGCAATGATGTACAGTCAATAATCATATCAAATAATTTGTCATCAAAAGGTATATTATGAAATGTTGATAATTGGATATTTTTTTGTGGTATTTTTATATTTCTTAAAATAATTTTTTTTCTTAATTTTTTTATTGCATTATTAGAAATATCAATAGCATGTGCATTAAATCCCTCATTTTTAAGGAAAAAAAAGTTTGACCCTGTTCCACTACCTAAATCAAGTATATTAATTTTTTTTTTATATTTTTTTTTTTATATTGTTAAAATGATTTAAAACTAGCCTTATAATAAAGTTATTGGGATATTTATTTCCGTTATTTTTTTTAAAGAAATTGTCCCATTTTTTATTTTTTTCTAATTTCATATTTTTCAATATATAAAAATTTTAAATTGGTGTTATTAGCTACATAATTAAACTCTATTATTTTCATTGTTACTTGATATTAATTTTCGAAAGCTAATCCTATTCCATCTTTGCCGTAAAGATTGCCATTATAAAACATAAATTTTTTATTGTTAAATTTTACAACGTAAGGATATGCTGTCATGGCACTATCAAATTCATCTTTCTTTCCAAGAGGAAAGTTTATTTTTTTATCTTTTCTTGTCCATTTAATGCCATTTTTTGACTCTGCATAGCCCATTCTGTATTTTCCTACTACAGTTTCAAAACAATACCACATTTTATAAATTTTTTTTTCTCTGATCACACATGGTCTAGCAATAGCTCTTTCTCCTTTTTTTAATTTAATTGAAACTATTCCATTCTGGTTCCATTCTATTCCATTTTGAGAAGTTGCTAATTTAATATTATATCTTGGATAATTTTCGTTTACCCACTCTTCACAAGATACATACCACATTAACCATTTTTTATTTGAGACTTTTATGACATATGGAGCGGTCAAAATTGAATATGGCTCTCTATTAGTTAATTTTAGTATTGGTGCTTTAGAATATCGCTTAAAAGTTTTTCCATTATCATTAGACACTGCTAAACCAGTCATAAGTGAATACCTTGTAGTCGATTTAGGTTTCCAACCTATATAATAAAGATATATTTTTTTATTACTTAATCTAATTGGACAAGATGCAGTAACACCATTATCATCAAATGCCCCGAGTGAACCAAGTCCTAAAATCGGTTTTTTTGATATCTTTAATATTTCTTTTGGTTTGCGCAAATCTATATCGAATGAGCCAATTAGAGACTGATTTTTTAAATTTCTTCCACAAAAAAAAACTCTGTAAATTGATCTTTTTAATTTAAGTGGGGAAGGATCCATTCCGTATGTTTTCCACCAATTTAGCTTATAATCACTCGGTTTTATTATAAGTCCCAACTTTTGCCAATTCATAAAATTATTTAAATTCTGATAGTCTGTAAAAATTTTTAGTATTTAGTTTAAATTTTTTAGTGTCATTTACAATGCATACACTATTATTTCGTAAATTTTTAGTAATTAAAGTATTGGCTCCAATAAAACAATTTTGTCCAACATTAACCATATGACCAATGGTAGAATTTAAACCTAAAAAGGATTTTTCTCCAATTACAACATTACCACCAATATTTGATCCAGATGTTATCCACGCATGACTCTTAATAACAGAATGATGCCCTATCACACTTCCGCTCCATATAAAAACATTATTTTCAATTTTAACAAAAGGTTGAACTGAGAGATTTTCCAGTATTGCAATATTTTCACCATGTTTAATATCAGAAACAAAGTTTGATCTAGAACTAATAAAATTAGCAAACTTATAACCCATTTTTTTTAATTGATTATATTTTTTTTTTCTTTTTGAATTATTTTCTGAATAAGATAAAGCGACAAAGAATTTAAAATATTTAGGCGAATATTTTTTTTTTACTTTGCTTATAGGTATTAAAGGCCTATTTTTAAAATGTTTTTTTTTACAAAATTCATCATCCACACAATAGGCAACAACTTCATATTCGCTATCTATCGAAAAATAGTTAGTGAATATTTCTGCTATTTGTCCATTGCCAAAAATTACTAATTTTTTCAAATTTCTAGCCCTCCATCTATTTTATAAGTTTTTCCATTCATAAACTTATTATTTACTATTGTATCAACTAAATGAATTAATTCTTTTTTATTTCCAATTCTTCTGGATGGGGTTTTCGAAATGACTTTTAAGATCTCTTTATCTGACATATTTTTTTTTGTACTAATTGTATCAAAATAACCTGGAGATATTGCCACTACTCTTATATTAAATATAGACAATTCCATCGCCATAACTTTAGTCATAGTTTCAATAGCAGATTTTGCACTTGAATAGGCCACTTGCCCAATATTTCCATTTGCTGAAACTGAGCTGAAATTTACAATTACCTTATCCATATTATCTTTCATCATGAGCTTAGTACAATATATAGAACTTAAAAAAGATGTATTTAAGTTATCATTAAAAACTTTTTTCCAATTATTATAAGAGTGATATTTAAAAGTATTTCCTAGTCTCTTTACAACTAAAGAATTATGAATTCTTCCTGCAACATTTAGAAGAACGTGAATAGTTTTGTATTTTTTTTCCAACTTTGAAAAAAGTTTTTTTTGCGATAAGTTATTAGATAGATCGCATACAAAATAATCCACATTTTTAAGTTTTTTATTTCTCTCTAAAGATTTTGAGTCTACAGCAATTACATTAAATTTTTTTCTTGAAAAAAAACTTATTAATGCAAGGCCAATACTTCCTGAGGATCCTGTTATAATAATATTTCTCATTTTATATTTGATATTTTAATAACATCTTTGATCTTTTTTAACTGTTTTATCTCTCTGGCACTAATATTTTTTTTCTTAATTTTTTCAACCAAAGATATTAATTCCATATGTTTTAATGAGTCCATTGAATGTATATTTTTCAAAAATAAATCAGGCTTCAATTCTGTTTCTTTTACATCAAAAAGTATAGCTAATTTTTCAAATAATTGTTTTTTTTTCATAAATCTTTTTTAATTTTACTCTGTCAATTTTTCCATTAGCATTTTTTGGCATTTTTCTTATTAGAAAGATATTTGATGGTATCATGTATGATGGCAATTTTAACCTTAATTCTTTATATATGTGTTCTTTAGAATTAATTTTTTTTGTACTTACTACAGCTATAATCCTATTTGTATCTTGTATTTTTTTTGAAAAAATTACCACTTCGTCAACTAAATTAATTTCATTCAAGGAAATTTCTATTTCACTTAGTTCAATTCTATGTCCCATAACTTTGATTTGTGAATCTTTTCTACCTTTGAAATAGAGTTTTTTTGTTTTAGGATCTTGAGTAAACAAATCACCAGTTTTATATCCTGTGAATTTTTTTTTATTCTTACTTTTTCCAAAAAAAGTTTTTTTTGATTGAATATTATCATTTATGTAACCAGATCCAACATTTGGTCCGATAAGATATAATTCGCCCACTTCTTTTGACTTTAATGATAATTTTTTTTTGCTTTGATATAGTGAAAAATTAAATGTATCCCATATTTTGCCGATGGAAACATAACCTTTTGATTTATTGTAAATATCTTTAGGTCTAATTTTATACGATGAACATATACATGTAGTTTCTGTTGGGCCATAAACATTGTATAAACTCTTACTTTTATCTAATTCAAATAACTTTCTTAATTTATCAATTGGAAATGCTTCACCACCAAATATTATTTTTTTTATTGGTTTAATGTTTTTGTAATCTAATATTTTTAAATTTATTAAATATATTAACAACGAAGGGGTAGAAAACCAAACTGTAGGCTTAAATTTTTTTATTTTTTTTAAGATATCAATAGGATTTTTTAAATCCCTCTCAGTAAAAACAGTTAGTGTTAAACCATTTAAAAAAGTTGCAAAAATATCAAATATTGAATTATCAAAGTACAAAGGATTAAGACTTGTCAAATTATCTTTTTTATTAAGAGAAAAATTTTTTTTGCATAATTTTGCAAATCTTAAAAGACTTTCTCGTCTAATTATAGCTCCTTTTGGAAATCCTGTAGATCCTGAAGTGAACATTAGATAACACGGCTTATCGTCATCAATTTTCTTTATTTTGTAATTTGGAGATTTAATATTTGTTACAATTTTTTTTAAATTTATTATTTTTTTTTTAATATTTATTTCCTCTTTTTTTGAAGAAAATATTATATTTGTTTTACATTTTCCTATTATCTTTAGCAGTCTTTCTTTTGGCGAAGTAGAATCAATCACAGAATATGTTCTACCAGATAAAATACATGCGATTATTGTAGCATATGTTAGGAAATCTTTTCTTGATAAAATTATTATAATATCAGTATTAAGAATTTTCTCCTTTTCAATAAACCACGAAATTTTTTTTGCAGTTTTAAAAAGTTCACCATAAGTATATTGCTTGTCTGACGTTTTTACTGCAACCTTGTTTTTATATTTACTTGAAATATTTTTCAAACAGTCAGAGAGCAAGTGACTAGTTTTCATTTAATTAATTTCTTCTATTTTTTTTATTATTTTTAACGTTTCTAGAGCTTTTTTTGCAGTACATAACTTTACTTTTTTTCCTAGCAAGAATTTTTCAATATTTTTAATAACATGAAAATTAATCTTATTATTAAATGATGGTACAATTTTTTTTTTTTTATTTTTAAATATAAATATATTTTTATTAGTGTACCTATAATCTATTTTTAAATCTTTATTTTCCAAGTAAAAATTATTTGTTTTATTTTTATTTTTTTTTGTAAATTTTATTTCGGCATTTTTAAAATTTATCAAAAATACATCTCTTCTGTTAAAAATTTTCTTTATAGATATTGGCTTTCCAAAAAGCACGTTGAATAAATTAATGAAATGAGATCCATTATTTTTCAACGACTTGGAGTAAAATACTTCACCTTTAATTTTTGATAATTTAAAAATTTTATTTCTTAAAATATTTAAAGATGGATCTATTATTCTTGGATAATTAACAAATATTTTAAACTTTTTTTTAGTTATGTCATAAATTTTACTTCCTTCTTTAAAGTTATTTGTAAAAGGTTTTTCACATAATAATACTTTTATTCTAAAATTTGTTGTTATATCTCTTATCAAATTATAATGTGTTTTAGTTGGGGTAGATAAAATTATAAAGTCAAAATTTTTTTTTTTTATATCTTTAATATTTTTAAAAGTTTTTATCCTATATTTCTTTGTAAATAGTTTTCTCTTTTCTTTACTAATATCAACAGCGCCATATAATTTTGTTCTCTTTAAATTTAAAACAGATGTAGCATGAGATAAATAAACATCCGTTTTTTTGTAATAATCATACATCATACCAATTTGTCCTAAGCCAATAATAAGACAATTAAAATTTTTTTTCATTTTGATTTTTTTAATATTCAGTAATATTTTTTCTTAATTTAACTTTACATGTTTTTATATTTATATAAAAATACAAAGCATTATTTTTTTGTTTATTTAATATATAACCAGCTTTTTTAAATGATCTTATGGAATTAAAATTATTTTTATTTATAACTGCACAAAATAATTTTTTTTTATATTTTTTTGATACAAAGATTAAAAATGACAAGATAAAGTACTTAGCATATCCCTTTCCTAAAAAATTTTTGTCTACAATAAGAATGCCCTGATAATTAATTTTACTATAAAATTGAAATCCCGAAGTTGCAACTAATTTATTTTTGTACGCTAACTGAAATATTTCATCTCCTTTCTTTCTAATAGACTTAATGTAATTTATTTGCTGCTTGATGGTTTTTTTTTTATATTTAATGTTTCTATCATTAATCCTAACAATGTAATTCTTATCTATATTTTTATAAGCTAGTTTTTTAATCTCAAAAATTTTTTGTTTAAATTTAAATTTCATTCTTTGTTTAAAAAAGAGATATATTATATTATTAAATTTATAATAATTCTTACAATAGTTTGCTTTTTGATAATTTAGAGTATAAAAACCACTGATCGTCATATGAAAACTTGTTCTAAATGTGTAATGCCTGAAACTGCTGAGTCATTGAAATTTGATGATGAGGGGTGCTGTTCTGTATGTAAACAGCTTGATCAACAAAAAGATAAAGTTGATTGGAAGAAAAGAGCAAATGAATTTGAGAAAATTATTAATAAATATAAAGGTAAAGGGAAATATGATTGCATAGTTCCATTTTCTGGGGGAAAAGACTCTACCTTTATATTATGGTTTTTAGTAACTCAAAAAAAATTAAAACCTTTGGTTGTAAGATTTGATCACGGATTTTATAGAGAGAAACTTCAGGAAAACACTCGAAGAACAATAGATAAACTTGGTGTTGATTTCATAAATTTCAGAGCCAATCCAAAAATAGTAAAAATGATAATGTTGGAGAGTTTGATAAGAAGGGGAGATTTTTGTTGGCATTGTCATGTTGGAGTAGCAGCTTATCCAGTAAAAGTTGCTATTGAACAAAAAATACCATTGTTAATTTTAGGTGAACCTAGCGCTGAATATGGCTCTTTTTATAGCTATGACGAAATAGAAAAGATCAGTGTAGAAAGATTTAATAAAATGGCCAATCTGGGGATTAATGCTGAAGATATGCATGGTATGATTAAACATCGTTTCAAAAATAAAAAAATTGATCCAAGAGATTTAGATCCATTTAAATATCCAACGCAAGAAGAGCTAAATAAGAATAATATTTTAGGAATTTTTCTTGGAAATTACATACCTTGGGATGTTAAAAAACAAGTTGAAATAATAAAGAAAGAACTAAGTTGGCAAGGTGATGAAGTTGAAGGTATACCACCAGAATATAATTATGAAAAAATTGAATGCTATATGCAAGGTGTAAGAGACTACTTAAAATTCATAAAAAGAGGTTTTGGAAGAACTGCTCACTTGGCCTCAATTGATATCAGAAATAACAGATTGACAAGAGATGAAGGACTAAAACTTGTAAATACTTATGATGGAAGAAGACCTAAAGCATTAGATTTTTTTTTAAAAATGACAAATATAACTGAAGATGAATTTTATGATTATGCTTTTAATCATATAGTTGACCCACATGAAGAAATTGAAAGAGAAGAGTTAAAACAAAATGTCTCGAATACTGTTCCTAAAGATTTTGAAAATATTGAAAAAAATTTAATTAAGTGAAAATTGCAATACTAGACTATAAAAACTGTAGTTTAATACCGATATACTATTCAATAAAAACTCATAATGTAAATGTAAATATTATCCAAAATTTAAATGAAATGGATAAATATGATAAGCTTATCCTTCCAGGCGTAGGTGCTACAAACCAAATAATGAAATATTTAAATGAAAATAATTTGACAGATAAAATTAAATTGTTCGCAAGGGAAAAAAAAATCCTTGGAATTTGTGCAGGTATGCAAATTATGGCAAAAAAACTATATGAGAATGATAGATGTGAAGGTCTTGGTTTTTTTAATGCAGACGTGATAAGTATAAATTCAGAAGTCTATAATCAAAATACTAATATTGGGTGGTCAAATATTAATATTAATAATTCGAGCTATTATTTTTGTCATAGCTATTATTTAAATTTTTACAATCAAAATGATAATGAGATAATTGCTAGCATTAATCTTAAAAAAAAAATTCCTGCTATTATTAGGAGAAATAATGTTATAGGTGTTCAATTTCATCCAGAAAAAAGTCAAAAAAACGGCAGAAATTTTTTGTACAATTTTTTATATGATAAACTCTAGCAATAACATAAGAATTATACCCTCTTTATTATTAAATAATAATAGATTAGTAAAAGGAAAATTATTCTCAAATTATGTTGATGCTGGTGATCCAATAAAGACTTGTGTTGCACACGACTCACAGTTTTGTGACGAAATATCTATCATAGATTTAAATGCATATAAAAACAATGCTATACCTAATTATAAAATTCTTGAACAAATCTCCTCTGAAGTAACAACCCCAATTCTTTTTGGTGGAAATATAAAAGATATTAAGACTGTAGAAATGTTAATAAGAAATGGTGCTGATAAAGTTTTAATTAATTCAAATATTTTTGAAAAAAAACTCACTAAAGATATTACTAATTTTTTTGGCAAACAATCATTAGTTGCCGGAATAGATATTATATTTATTGAGGGTAAATATAAAATTTATAATAGAGGCAAAATTATAAATATAAGCTACATTGATTATTTGAACAAAGTTTTTGATGAAAATGTAGGAGAGATAAAAGTTACGTTTGTTAATTTAGAGGGAACAAGAAAAGGTTTGGATATTGAAACAGCAAAAAAAATTATTGAGATTAGCCCCGTCCCAGTAATAATAGAGGGTGGTACAAAAAATTTAAAAAATTTAGAAACAGCTATAAAAAATGGTTTAAATTCCATCGCACTGGGTTCAATGTTGGTTTTTTCAGATAACCACATTTTTAAAGTCAAACAATATTTAGAAAATAGTGGGATAAATGTCCGTTTAAGAAATTAAATATTTTTAAGTAATTTTGTTTTTTCTATCAAATCTTTGAAATTTAAATTTTGCTTATATGTACCACTATTCATCATAAAATTATCTGAAACCTTTTTGTTTTTTAATAGAGATATTTTCGAGTTTAGATACGGAGGATAAATTGAATAAAACTTTCCAATATCATACAAATTAGTTTCGTTTATTGATACAAGGTCCTCATGTATTTTTTCTCCTGGTCTTAACCCTGTAATCTTAATTTTGCATTTTGGATATAAGACATTTATGAGATCAGATATTTTGAAAGATGGTATCTTTGGCACTAACAATTGTCCCTGATGACTATTTTTAAGTGCCCATAAGACCATATTAACACTTTCCTCTAATGTTATCCAGAATCTAGTAGCTTTATTATGGGTCAAATTGAAATATTTTGAATTATTTGCTCTAGCTTCAAGTATTTTTGGAATAATTGAACCCCTACTTCCAGCAACATTTCCATATCTTACTACAGTAAAAATAATATTTCTTTTGCCTTTAATGTTGTTTGCCGCAAGAAATATTTTTTCTGAGCATAGCTTTGTTGCTCCATATAAATTAACTGGAGAACAAGCCTTATCTGTAGAAAGTGCTATCACTTTTTTTACATTATTCTCTAAGCAAGCCTCGACAATATTATTAGATCCAATCACATTAGTTTTTATATATTCACCTGGATTGTATTCGGCAGTATCAACTTGTTTTAAAGCTGCTGCATGTATTACATAATCAATATTTTCAATTGCCCTTTTTAATCTATCCTTATCTCTTATATCTCCAATAAAATATCTAATGAAGTCATACTTAGAAGTTGGATATATTTTTGATAACTCATATTGTTTTAATTCATCTCTACTAAAAATAACTAATCTTTTTATTTTTTTGTATTTTTTTAAAATTATCTCAATAAATTTATTTCCAAAAGAACCTGTTCCACCCGTTACTAAAATTGATTTATTATTTAACATATAAAAATTTATTTAAAGCTTTTAAATTCCAATTCATTAAATAATCATTGGAGTTAACAAATTTTGATATGTTTTTCAAAATTTTCTCATGTTTATCTTTATTAAACTCTTTTTTAATCCAAAAATCATAAAAATCAGATTTAAATAAATAGTAATATCCATAATTATTACTTCTTAAAATATTATCAAAATTATCAATCATCCAATTTTTTTTTAGAATAAAATTCATTGCATAAAATTCAATAATGCTTTTTTTATTTTTTTTATCAATCTTTTTTTTTTTACCAAGATTTAATAATAATTTTTTATATTCTTTAACCGATTTGGGATGTAGTGAAAAATTGTAAGAGATGTGCGGATTATTAACAGATGAATTTATTACTAGCTTATCAAATAATGGGTATTCATGCGCTATACTCCCCCAAGATGTAAGTGCTACGTCAATGCCCTCTTTAATTAATTGATGATGTGAGTATTTGCTAGGAATATATTTAATATTTGGAAATTTATTTAGAAAATCTGAAATGATTTTCTTGGTTTCTGGTAAATAATCTGGATGTAGTTTTATGTACCAATCGTATTTTGTCTTAACACTTAATTTACCCAAAAAATCTAACCATTCATAAAAATCAACAAACAGATTTTTTCCATATGGATGTGGATTATCAAAGAAACAGTGTGTTGCAATTAAAATTTTTGTATTATTATTTTTATTTAGAATATTTTTATATTTACTTTTTTTATATGCTGATTTACTTGAACCTAAAGTCAAGTTTTTACCTTCAAATTTATTTTTAATCTTAGCTTTAGCTAATATGATTGCATCTTTTTTTGTTTTGTTATTTAAATTATTAAAAATTTTTTTATAATCAAAGAATTCTTTGTAAGCATAGATATTTTTTTTTGATAATCTATAAATATGTTGCGATGAACACTGAAAAGCTGAAATACGATTGTGAATAGCAATTCTTAAAGGTATTGCAAGAGTATAAACTGAATGTGAAACAATCACAGATTTAACTTCATATTTATTAAAAATTTCTTTCCATTGGAAAAAAGCTTTAAGCGAGTATTCGAGAAATAAGTTAAATTTCTCATCATTTAAATTAATAGTTGGTTCTTTAAAATTCATAAGATAACTATCATAAATCAAGTCACCGATGTATATTTTGTCTACTTTCAACCTTAGTAAGTCATTTTTCGAATTAATATTTTTTTTAATTTTATGTATTTTATTAAGATTTTGTGTTTTTAAAGCAGTTGATTGCGGATATATAAAACTTTTTACATTAAAAGAATCATATACTTGAAAAGTATTAAAAAATTTTATTTTTGAGAATATTTTCCATAATAAATCTTTTAAATTATTTTTTTTTGCAGTAAATCTATAGGCAAAAATTTCTGAATTATATTTTTTTTGCAAAATATTAGTTAAATATGAATAGCTTATAATTGATGAGGATAATCTGTTAAATTCAAGGAGTATTATTTTTTTTCTTTTATTAGAACTTGTCAGCCTACATTGAAAGAGTTTTTTATTGTGTTGAGAAATTTTAAAAAAGTTAATTGGGTTGCTCATCAAAAATGCATTTTACTTATACAATGCATATTCCTACAAAAAAGTTTAGACTTATTTTTGAAAGTTCATATCTCTCATAAACTTCAACTTTACTAAAATTTTTCTCTAATATATTTTGGAATTGTTTTTTATTGGAAAAATAACCAAATATATGGGAATTGTTTCTGAAATCTTTAACTTTTGTTTTTCTAATCCATCTTAATGGACCTAGTCTCTTTGATGTTTTCTTGCTAAAATGTTTTGGACCAGATGTTTCTATATAAACTAACGACCCTTTTTTTAAAACTCGCTTATACTCCGCTAAAGCTTTTCTAACTTCATTGCCTGAGCTATAGTGAAGTGTATTTATTGAAACTAAACAATTAAAAAAGTTATTTTGATAGGGAATTTGAGTATTATGTCCTATCTTTATTTCCGGAACCTTATATCTCATTCTCTTGAGATTTTTTATGCCCAAGTCCACCATATCTTTGTTTATTTCAATGCCGAATGTATGAAACTTTCTATCAATAAAATATCTAAGGTTGTTTCCTGATGATGATCCAACTTCAAGAATTTTAAAATTTTTTTTTTCAAAAAAATTTTTTCTTATTAAATTAGAATAGTAAGTTGATGAAAATAACTTAACCATCATTTCGTTGGGATATGACGGTGGTGTCTTAACAAGATTTTTTTTCCCGTATGAATTTTGTAATGTGTATTTTACAAGTCTAGTCATATATTAACCTAATTTTTTTCAGTGCATAAATCAAGCCAATTGAGTTATTAGTACTGGTCAGCTGCACGCATTACTGCGCTTCCACACCCAGCCTATCAACGTGGTGGTCTACCACGACTCTATG
>MDTG01024924.1_pt1 | contig 24731 bp, 23 predicted proteins | sample 811421 | NCBI WGS metagenome assembly MDTG01 (sample SAMN05326645, study PRJNA326480) | marine metagenome | isolation source: seawater | place: Pacific Ocean: South East | collected 2011 | reverse complement strand
TGAGGCAACACAATGGAATAAGTATCAATTTAAATTTAAAATACCTTCTGAATATGATGATGCAACAGATTGGGTTTTAAATCTTAATGCAGGAACATACGGACATCAAGCATCTGCTACAGGGACATCTAATACTCAAACTATTTATTTTGATTCAATAAGATTAGAAACAAATGAAACAGATAATTTAATATTTTTAAATGACAATACATCTACAAACTCTAAAATCAATATTTATTCATCTAATATGGATAATTGGATAGAAAATGATTTAATTTGGAGTGGAAAAAATATGAAACCTGTTTATAATTATATTAATGGTTTTTTGAAAATATCTGATGCTAATTTTAATTCAGGTAATAAAGGTAAAATATTCTACTATTTAAATAAAAATCAATTAGGCTCTGAAAAAATAATAAATGGATGGAGAACAAGAGATTCTGCTTTATCTAAAGCTCCACCTTTAATTGCAAGTGCAGGCGGTGATAATGCTTTAAATACACAATCATTTAATGCTCTTTCTTATATGAATTCTTATACATTTGCTAGTGGTGTTCAAAAATATGGAGCAAGTGCAACAGCAACAAATTGGGAATGTGATAAATTAAATACAGTTGGAAGAATTTTATCTTATGTAAATGTTACTAATAATTATTCTGATGAAAAATTATATTTATCAGATGGAACAACAGAATTAACTAAAGTCGCAGCTCAAACAGGATTATCAGATGAAGAAGGCGCTTTAAGCGAAACAAGTCCTTTTTATTTAGCTTTTGCTGGTAATGATGGAACTTCAAATGATGCAGGAAGTGTAATTGGAACTTATACTACAGGTAAACTTGGTAGAATTGAAATAGTATTTAATTATGAATTTTCAAGTGCATATAGAAATGGTACCGATGACTATTTACATGAAACACATCATCCATATTTTGAAATAACTGCATGAAAAGATGGAAATGGTTTATTTGGTGGAAGTACAATAGGAAGCACTCCAAAAGAAGACCTTATTATGGGACAAAAAACAATTATGGATGTAGAATCTATAGCTAGATTTGAAGATATGAATGGCAATCCTATTGATTTGCAAGAAGAAGCAGGTCAAATACCATGGGAATATTCTGATACATGGCAATGGGATGAAGTTCAAGAAGGTGTAAGTGGAGGAAGGCAAAGAAAAGGTTCTAAGCAATTTAAAGCTATAATTGATTTTACAGAAAATAATAATATATTATACACAGATGATGTATTAATTAAATTTCATGTTCATTATCCATCTAATGATGCTGTTGGTGGATTAAATGATTGTATGAATGCACTATTAAGTGCTAATGATTTTTCTTTTCCAAGGTATGATAGAGTTATATTTTCAAGTATTAGCTCTTATTACTATAATACAAATTGGACTCCTGAAACAGATGGGATGGCAGCCTCTCAATCAAATTCAACAAAAGTTAATTTAAAGTTTGATACTCCTACAGCATCAACTGCATTTGGATGGGAAGAAAGAATATATAAAATCGGAGTTTCTTCTGTTAATATCTTTGATGAAGAATCTTCAATTAGAATTAATGATGAAAATATAGGAGTTACAGCTGTTGCAGAAACATCTGCTATAACAGCAGGTCAATGTCCATATGTAAGTGTTTACGTGGGTTATGATGTTGCTAAAGATGAATATAGAAAGAAATTAAAGTATTACATGAAAGATAATAATTCTGATATATGGTATTTACAATTCTATGTTGATTTAGATAAAAATAAGATATTTTCTACAACTTCAAATTATTCTTCAGTAGGAATAAATGATAAAGGAAATCAATGTTATATATATGATATACCAAGAGAAAAAATATTAAATTACAATGAGGTTGATAGTTATGAATCTCAAACATTAGTATCACAAGAACTAAGTGACAATGAACTTGTATGCGATTATAAAGCATCTGTTGTTGCAAATAATAGAATTTATGTAGCTAATATTAAACAAGATGGAAAAATATATGGAGATAGAATGATAAAATCTCCTATTGGTAAGTACAATATATTACCTAAATCAAATTTTATTGATGTCGCAATTAATGATGGAGATGAAATAACAGCATTAGAGTATTATAAAGATAAAATATTACAATTTAAGAAGAGAAAAGTATTTGTTATAAACATATCGGGAGATTATGAATTTTTAGAAGATACATTTGATAATGTTGGAGTAGAAGCTCCTTATCAAGTATGCAAAACTCCATATGGTATTGCTTGGGCAAATCAATCAGGATTATATATTTATAATGGCGAGCAGATAGTTAATGTAATTAAAGATAAAATTCCTAATAATTCAAATGATGCAATTATAAATAATAATTTTTGGCAATTTAGTGATGACCCTGATTCTTATAGTAAACCACTTGTAGGTTATGATAATATAGCAAAAGATATTATTGTAAAATTTGGATTAAGTCAAAATATACAGCCAATATCATCTCCTGATGCGTATATATACAATTTAGAATCTAATTCTTGGTACTTTACTCATAAATCAACACTAGGAGTATCAAATCATACAAAATCTCCTAATTGTAGTAATTTTACTACAGATTCAAAAGGTAATTTAATGACATATTCTCAAATTAGTTCTTCTTTGGGTGGTGTTGATGTAAATTTAAATGATATATTAAAATGGAAACACTCAGAAGGAAGTGATGAAGATTTATGCGAAAGACTTGGAGTTACAGGAACAAATGTTAACAAAAAGAATTTATTTTTTACAACTAAAGATTATGATTTTGGTAATATAGCATCAAGGAAAAAAATATACAAAGTATATATAACTTATAAATCTGAAGATTCATCTGGCTCTTCTACTAATTCTAATATATTAGTTAAATATGCAACAAATGGAAGCGGTAGCTTTGATTCAAATACATTTTTAGATAGCAGTGAAAATTATGCAGCATCAACAGGATTAACTGGTTCTACTTCTTGGCAAACAGCTATATTAAAACCAACTTCATCTATAAATAATATTTATTCTTTTCAATTGCAATTTCAATATCAAGCAGATTCTACATTAACTTGTCCTAAATTTCAAATTAATGACATATCAATAATATACAGACCTAAACGTGTTAAATAATGGCCAACTTACTTCATAGTAAGGGCTCAAGAACTCAAATATATAAAACATTACCATCTAATAATGTTGGTAGCGATGGTGATATAATATTATCTCAAATACAAGGTAGAGGAGTATATCTTTGTTCTAAAGTAAATGGTAAATGGCATGTATCTTCTAAAATGGAAGAGCTTCGTAAAATTGAAAAAACATCAACTAAAGATTTAAGAACTAACAAATTAAGAGTTTTAGACGATTTATCTATTGGTAGAGGTACAACTCAAATAACAAAAGATGAGGCCAAATTTAGTTCATCTTTAAAGATTAAAGAGGCAGCTAATGCAATATCTGATACAACGGCATATGGACAATTATGGGTTAAAACTGCAACTCCAAATGAACTTTATTTTACTACAGACGCAGGTAATGATATACAATTAACATCAGGAACAACTGCAGCATTTGTTGGTGATATAACATCAGTTGTTGCAGGTGATGGATTAACAGGTGGCGGAACTTCATCAGATGTAACTTTAAATGTTAATGTAGATGATTCTACAATAGAAACAAATAGTGATGCGTTAAGAATTAAAGATTCTGGCGTTACTTATACTAAAATACAAAATATGACTGATGCAAGAATGCTAGGTAATAATTCAGGAGGAGCAGCAGCACCAAGTGAAATGACAAAAGCAAATGTATTATCATTTTTAAATGTAGCAGATGGAGCAAATGCTAATGTAAGTGGGGACAGTGGTAATTCAGCTATATATGATAATAGCGGCACTCCAACTTTAAAGTCTGGAATTACTCAAGGGGAAATGCAATCTGCGATAGGTGGTGTTTATACAGATACTCAATTAACTGACGAGCAAGTGCAGGACAAAGTGGGAACTATGTTTAGTGGTAATACTGAGACTCTCATAACTGCTACTTATCAAGATGGAGATGGTACTATAGATTTGGTAGTAGATAATGATTTATCAAATTATGATAATAGTTCATCAGGATTTATAACTGCAACATTAACAACAGAACAAGTACAAGACATTGTAGGTGCAATGTTTTCTTCAAACACAGAAACAAGAATAGCAGCTACTTATGTAGATGGAGGAGTAGGAGCAGGTAAAATAAATTTAGTAGTAGACGATATGACTGCAGATACAAATACTAATCAGCTTACTACTTTTGATGTTGATGCAGACTCAGGAACAGCAGAAACAATAGCTCATGGAAACACTCTTCAATTAACAGGGGGTACAGGTATAAGTACAACTGTATCTTCAACTGATACTGTTACTTTTGCTTTATCAAGTGGAGCTGCTCTTTCTAACTTAGGTGGAGGAAGTGGTACTACATTTTTAAAAAAAGATGGTACATGGGCAACTCCAACAGATACTAATACTCAAAACACCACTACATTATCATTTGTTGATAGTTCTGATGATATTTTATTAAGAAACACAACAGGTGGTGCAGGTAGTGGAACTGACGATATTAAGTTTGTAGCAGGTTCAAATATAACATTGACATATACTGATGCTGATAATATAACGATAGCTTCCACAGATACAAACACAAATACAAACCAATTGACAACATTTGTAGTTGAAGATGGAGATGGAACGGAAGTTACTATAAGTCAAGATAAAGAATGGAAATTTGTTGAAGGAACAGGTATTGATATTGATTGGACAGATACTTCCAATGGTAGTGATGCAGACCCATATGATTTAACTGTAACTTGTAATTTAGAAGGAACAGAACTTGCATCTACAGGCGAAAGTGGTGGCAATAAGTATTTAAGAGAGGATGGAGATGGAACTTGCTCTTGGCAAACTGTAAGTGCTTCAGGTAATTTTATAACTGATAACGCTGATGATACTATGGCAGGTACTTTAACTATTGATAAGGATATTTCAGGTAGTGCTTCAGGTGTTGTTATTAGTGGTTTTCAACCTTCAGGACTTACCATAGACCTTGATAGAACAGATACTCCATCAAGTGGAAATGATATAATTTATGGAGCTCACATTGATATGGACTTAGCAGGAGCTACAAGCTCAGGAACACAGGATGCTTATGGATTAGTTTCTAGTGTTACATTTAGTGCTCATGGAGGTGCAAGGTCTCAGGCTATTGCAGGTTACTTTACATCCACAGGAGCAGATAGTGGTATGAATATTGGGGTAGGAATTAAAGTTACTGATGGAGACCCTGCTTTATTAGTTCAGAGTTCTGCTAATACACTCGACACTTTTAAAATATCTACAGACACAAATGCAGCAACTACCATATCTACTGATGATGCTTCTCATGCTGAAGCTCATTTAACATTAGATGCAGATGGTCATGTAAAATTTGATGGATGCGCAGCAGGATTCACAAGACATGAAGAAACTTTTAGTACTACTGATTTAAAATCTACAGGTGGAACAGATGATACTGATATAGATTTTAGAGTTAGTAATAAAATTAGATTAGAGATGACTGGGGATATAGCTCAAATGAATTTAGTATTTCCAGCTGTATCTGGTAATTTTACAATGGTATGCACTACTAATGGTGACCATGATGTTACTGCATGGAAAGTATGGGAGTCTGATTTATCAGCAGCTACTACAACAGATGTAATGTGGGCAGGAGGAAGTGTACCTGCATTTACAAGCAGCGGTGTAGATATAGTCTCATTTTATTGGGATGCAACAGAACAGCAATGTTATGGAGTTTGCTCTTTAGCATTTGCTGCACCGTAATGAATAGTAAAGAATATAATAAAATACTAAGAAAGTCTTTAAAGTTTTGGCAACAAGATATAAAAAAATATAAGAAATACTTTAAAAATGAAACCTCTAAGTAGAACATTAGCACAAGTAGATGATACGACCTATAGGCTTTATGCAAAAGCTGGACCTGTGTGGTATAAAAAACCCGATGGAACATTTGATGATATTGACTTAACTTTTAATGATACAACATCTACTATTGGAGATATATCTTTAATGGATAAGGGTATTGTTAGTGTTGGTAAAAGAAAGGGTAATAATCCTCATAAAGTTGTTGGAGTAAGACCTGATAGTAATCAGCACTTAGGTACACAACAATTAGAATTTAGTTTAATTAGCGTAGAATTAGATGGAGAATCACAAGATTTTAATGTAGAAACTGATTTAGAAGTTCAATTAGGTCCCTCAAGAGTAAATCAATTAGTCAAGGTCAATAAGAGCTTTAATGATTTTAAAGTTGAATTTGATATATATAATACAGGGTTAGAGATTCAAAACTCAAAATATTCAAGTACAACAGCTATAAGAGATAGTTTTGGCTTTAAATTAACCAATATAGGCGAAATTAATGGAAATACAACCTCAAGTATGCATAGTGAATATAATCGCTTAAATAAGGATATTCCTTACTTTGATTGCCATGTTGGTAAGATTACTGATGATTACATTACAACTGGAGAATACAGTTTAGAAGAAGAATTTGGAGATTCTGATTTAAGTAATTACACAGTAAATGAAGATATGTATACTCATGGTAGTGCTGTTTATTATAAAGATTCTATAATATTTACTATTCAATCTTATAATGTTGGTGACCACAAGGATATAATTATAAATAAATTATGCAATATGTATGGATTGGAGGTTTTTGATGATGGAGGTAGTGGTAAATATCTTACAAAGGATAACAAAAAAGTTATCGGATATTCTTGGAATGATGATGTATTTTTTGGATTTATTAATACTGTCGATATATCTAATGAGATTAAGACATTATTTAAAAGAAAGAGTTTCGAAGATACCTCGTTTTTAGATATTAGTTTGACAGAATTTTGTAATGATATAGATAGTGTTTTTGGTAAAAACTTATCCATTGAAGTCGATACTAATTATTATGAACCAGTTAATAATAAATTTGCTTTCAAAGTAAGTAACGAATCGTTTTATATAAGTACTCCTATTTTATTTGACAAAGATTATAATGTATTGGGAGAATTAGAAACAACTCATTCATTGAAGCAAAATGATAACGGAAGCTATAGATACACTAAATACTTTTCATTAAATGGATATTTAAGAAATTCATATAATATAAAATATATTGATGCAGACCTTGCAATATCATCAGTTGAAAATGCTGCATATAGCATAGGTTACCCAAGTATGTTTACTACTTCTAATCTTGCTCAATGGAATTCAGGTAACCTTAATAATGCAAGAGATGCTGCTTCTGCTGGTTTGATGGTACCTGTTAACACCTCTACTGCAGCTATAGATGTATGTGGAATGAACCATACTAGCAGTAGTTCATCAGGTCAATTTGGAACTACATATAGTAGAAGAGTAACATGGAATCAGAAGTTTTTTGCTTTTGATTCATCTGGTATATCTGCTACAGTTACAAGTGCAGCACTTAAAATAGTAGGTCGTTATTCAACTGGAGGCTCAGGTCAGCCAAGTGATGTACATATTATACTTTTAAAATCAAATAGAGGAGCCAATGATAATGCTAATAACTGGAATGATTTTGTAGGGCATACATCAGGTTGGGATGCAAGTGATGTCACTGAATATTCTGCAGAGCATGTTTGTACTGATAGTAGTGCAACATTGAACTCCGTTACATTAAATTCAGATTCTAGAACTGATTTGAAAAACAATAGCCTTTTTGAGTTTGCAATTGTGGAAAAAGAAGAATATTATGATAATAGTGTTAATCCTCATGGTGTTTCAACTACTCAAATTACTAGTCTTAATTTTAAGGCTCACGCAGAAAGTGATACAGATGCTTCCAAAAGACCTTATATAGAATATGAAACAGGAACTGTGTCTACTCCAACTAATAATGCAACATTCTTTGGGACTAACTTCTAATGCTTGACAAAGTATTAAATATAATTAAGAAGTATAAAAAGAAAGATATATCATTTGATAATTATACAGATAACTATGATGAATTACAAAAACTTCCCAAAGACAACCCTATTACAATGAATGATGGTTGGGGATTCGATGGTTATCCAGATGATAGCAAATATGTTAGCTGCTGTGAAAAGGCTAAAAATGATATTTTAAATAAAGTAGAAAATGAAATAGGTGATTTGTAAATGAAAGAAAAAAGTAATATATTTAACAGTAAAATTTTAAGAGAAAAGGAGCAGTAAATGGCAAATGGATTTTCGCCTTATCAAGTAGCATCACCAACAACTAATTTAATAAGTCAGTCAAATATATCTAAAAAGAAAAAACAAGAAAGTGATTTAGCAACTTTTCTTCAAATGGGTAAAATGGAAGATGCTTATTCTAAAGAAACTGAAGGGCTTGGATTAAGTTCTTCAAAAAAAGAAGCAGGCACTAAGGGAACAAGAAGAGCTGAAAATATTACTCAATTAGCTTCACTATTTATAAATCCTTTAATAGGAGGTCTTCTTGGTGGCTTTATTGGCGGAAAAAAACATAAAAGAGCAAGAAAAGCAAGGCAAGGTCTTCTTAATTTAAATGAAAAATGGGGAAAAACATTTTTAAGAAATCAAGCAAGAGATTATTTATCTGAAGCTGAATCATTACAATTAAGTGAGGGTGGTGATTTTATGGCAGGACTAAAAGGTGGAGTAACAAGTGGTCTTATGGCTAAAATGCTTGGAGGTAAAGTAAACGTAGGCGAAGGTAAATTTATGAGTAAATTCGGAACTGGAGAAGGAGCTATAGCAAATATATTTAAAGGAGAAAACCCATTTAAAAATGTTGGAAAAGCTGGAGAAGGTGCTACACCTTTTGATAAATTATTTGGAAGAGATATTGGTACTCCAATGAAAGATTTTGCTACTAAACCATCAGATTATTTTGGAACATTAACTACTCCATATGAAAAACCTGGATTCTTTGATGGAAGTAAATTATTTGGAGGAGCTAAAGGCATTGATACAAAAACTTTACTTTTATTGCCAGCTCTTCTTCAATTATTTGAACAAGATTATTAGAAAGGAAGAATATGTTTCAAGAAAGTATATTAGATAGTTTATCGTCAATTTTTGGAGAAGGTATGAATTGGGGAGATATAACAGGATTAACAGGGCAAAATATAGCACAAGCAATATCTACCTCTTATAATATAGATTTAGAGGATTTATCACCTAATATGTTTACTACAATTGACCCTAATATGTTAGCTTCAGGCTCATACAAAACATACTCTCCTCAGTTAGAATCTAAAGGACAAAATTTATTATCAGGATTATATAGTGGTCTTGGAGGACAAAAAGCAAAACAAGCAGCAGGAGGGTTTGCTGGCTCTAGTGGATTTGGAAAATATCAAAGTGGTGTAAAAGATGTATATGGAAGAGAAATGACAGGAGCTATATCAGAAGTAGCTCAACAAAGAAGTCAGGGATTATCTAATATTTCCGATATTATTAATCAATGGAAACAAACAGGTCAAAGAATAGCATACGGAGGTTAATGTTAAATGGCAATAAAAGGATATGAAAGTAAAAAAAATCAAGTAGATTCTTTAACTAATATAATTAAACTTTTTACTGCCTTAGAAGATGATAAAGGCACAAGGGATGAAGTTAAGTTTAATGCAGGAGCAACATCAGACCTTATTAAATTAACAAATACTATCGAAGGTATGGAAAAACTTCAAGGAATTGTAAATGAACAAGATGCTCAATGGGACAGTCTTGGATATGATACTGTTGGAGATATTAATAAAGAGGCTTGGTCAAATAAATTCAATATAATGCAAAGCGGACAATCATCTGTAAAATATTTAAGCGGAGATTTTTTTAATATTACTGATGTTGATGCAAAAACAAATGAAATATTAGATATGTCTTGGTCTGAATTAAGTAATATGTGGCAGAAAGTAAATGAAGCAACATATAATATAGCTGAAGCTAAAAAATTAGGAATGAGATTTAAAGATAATGGAGATGTGTTAAGTTTATCTAAAGCCACTCAATTTGATACTATGTTTAAAAATTCTTTAAATATTCTTGCTGCACAAGGTGTTTGGGAGATTCCTGAAGAATTTTCAGAAATGGCAGAATCTGAATTTGGAGTTGCTATGATGACTTACGACCAACCTACTTTTATGAATTTTATGAAAAATAAAGAAAGTTTATCAAGGTCTAACGTAAATAAAATCGAAGGTCAAATGGAGATTTTCTTTAATAATATGATTAATGCACAAGCAAAAGGAGGAAGCTCTAACGCAACTGTTGGTATGGAAACTTTTGGAATGACAGAAGGAAATCTTTACAAAGCAGATGAGTATCGAGCAAAATACGAAGATTATAAAACGCTTCTTCAAACATTAAATGAAAGACATAATAATTTATATGGAAACTATGCATCAGAAACACCATCAGCATTAGGGACAGAAGGAGAAGGAGGTGGAGGAAGTTGGTTAGATGGAGATGTGGTAAAGGTTGAAGGTGCTAAAAAAGAGGATGAGAATACAAAGGATGATAAGGCTAAAGATACTTTTAATGATGAAGATAAACAATTAGTATCTCCTCCAAAATATTCAATAAGTTTAGATGCTTCAACTAAAATAGAAAAAACTATTAGCAAAGTATTAAAATCAAATGAGTATGATAAATCAGTAAAAACATCAAATTTTAAAAATGTAAGTACTGGAGAAGATATTGATATAGTAAAATATGATAAAAATTACAATATTTATACAGATTCAAAAGGAAATAAATTTTCAAGAGACCAAATTGCAGTTGTTTCAATAGATGATATAAAGCCAAATATAAAAATAGCAAATGGAGAGCCTTATTATTTTAATCCAATGACTAATAAAATTGAAAAATGGGGAAGTAATGAAAATTATAAAAAACAAAAAATAGAAAAAATGGTTATTAATGGAAAATCAAGAAATATTCCAGTTATACAATTGGATGTTTTTACACAGGATAAAGGAAATAAATTGTACTGGCTTGATGGTAAATGGAAACCTCTTGGAAAAGCTCCATATAAACCATCTTGGCAAAAATAAATATGACTCCTCAACAATTAGTAGATAAAGCTAGAAATTCCAACGAATTTAAATATAAATACTACGGATGGTCTGATTCTGATATTTATAATGATATACAAACACAATACCCTGATATAGAATTTCCAGAATTTGAAGAAGTTATACCTGAGTCAGATTCGTTAATGGATGCCGATACAAGCCCAGGTTTATTTGAATGGCTTGGAACAGCTTCAATATCAACAATTGGCGCTGAAGCTGGCGGTGTTAATGAGGATTTTTGGAAAGATTCATACAACAAATCAATAGCTGGCCTTGTATATAAATCAATACATGGTGAAGATAGATATAAGGATGTTGATTATGAAGCTGATTGGTTAAGACAAGCAGGGCAATTTGCAGTTGGTTTATTATCTCCAATAGAATTAGCTATATTTGCAGCATCAGGCTTAGGAGGAAATCTTGCAAAAGGAGCAGTAAGTAAAATTGCTATGAAAGGATTAAAAGATGGCGTATCCAGAGCAGCTGTCACTAGCGGTGGGATACAAACAGGAAAACATCTTCTTCATAATATAGCAACAGGAGCAGTTGAAATGGGAATTTCTGGTGGAATGTTTTCAGCTGCGCATGGAGCTGTTCATAGTGCGGCAGAACAAAAAGAATTACACGGAACTATAGATGCTGGAAAAACAATGGTTGATGCTTCTAAATCTTTTCTTGAATCTCTTCCATTATATATGGCTACTGGCGGTGTAGTAGGAGGAGCTTTTAAAACATTAAATACTTTTGCAGGATTAGAGCAATATTCGAATAGAGCTTTTGGTGAAAAAGTAAATAAATTATTAACAGGTCAAATACCTCAAGTAGGAGCTGAGGCTGTCATGTTTTCAACACTTCCAGCTGTAATGGGAATGGAAGGAGCTGCTTCATTTGGTAGTGAAGAATGGTGGGGAGAAGTCGGTAAAAATACTCTTATTATAGGTGGATTAAGAGGAATGATGAGAGTTTGGCATGGAAAACAAGAAGGTGTTGATGTTCTTAAAATGATTGATACCGAGCTTAAATTTCAAGGAAGTAGTATAAAAGAGCAAAACAATGCATTAAAAAATGTCAAAGAATCTGTTGCTGATTTAAATATTCCTAAACGTGAAATAATGCAAAAAATTATTGAAAATGAAGTTAGTATAGCTGCAGGAAGCAAAGATAGTAAACTCACAAAAACTAATGGTAAAAAATTAATAGAAATTCTTAACAAAATGGACGATGAGAAGTTTATTGAAAAACTTCGAAAAGGTGATGCAGATACAGTTAATGATGTTACATTTTTAATGAAAGAAGGAGGTTTTTTAAACTTAACTGTCAATTCTTTAATAAAAGATGTTCTTAAAAATGATATTGCTCTTGAAAGACATTACAAAGCACAAAATCCAGGAAAAGAAGTAACAGAAAATAATCTTAAAATATTCAAACAAACACTTGAGGTTTATGGTAAAAATATTGATGAATTTTTTGATACAATAAATAATGCTATAAGGGGAGATATTAAATCACAACAAGGGGCTAAACCTGTTGCTAAAGCTTCACTTGAGCCAGTTGTTGCTGGACAAGGAAAAGATTTTTATAAAAAGTTTACTAAGAAACAAATAGTAAATGAATACAATACTAATTTAGATAGATATATCGCTGAAAAATTTCCTAATGCAAAACCTTCTCAAATAAAAAGAGTTAAAGATAGTTTTAAAATTGATGAAACTTTATCTAAAGATGTTATTATTGAAAAAATGTTTGGATTAAGAGAAGGGGTTACTAAATTAACTTCAACAACACAAGCTTCTATTTCCAAAACAAAAGTAGGTGAATCTATTAAAAATTTAAAATCAAGAGAGCAAACATCTAAATCTCTTCAAGAAAAGGTTGGCAAAGAAGAGAAATTTTGGGGTGAGGGTTCTACTGAGAGAAGGCAAGAGCAAATTATTGAACTTCATAAACAAAACACAGAAAGAAAAGCTCCTGATAATCTATCTACTAAACAAAAGAAAATTCATAAAGATAATCAAGTTGTAGTTCAAGATATGCTTATAAATGAATATATGAGAGCAAGAGGAGGTGCTTCTGGACAGTCAAAAAGACAAACATTACTTTCAACAAAAGCAATTAAAGAGAAAATAAATTTATTAAATGAACTTTCTGATTTTGCAACATCAAGAAGTAAAAGATTCTTTGAATTAACAGAAACCGATATAAGAGATTTCTTAACAGGAAGAAAAGGAGCTCTTGACCCTACAACTGTTCATGATTTAATTAAAAAATATAAAACTTCATTTGTAGACGAAGCTGTAAGAAACCTTGACCCTAATACTCTTCAGGGAATGGTTAAACCTATAGTTTCAGAAACTAAAGGGTTTAGAGTTGATTATATTGTTGATAGTAAGACTGGAAAACAAAGAGATGGTATTGATATTACTACAAGCAAATTTGGAAAAGATAAAACAATACCAATTACTGAGAGATTAAAAGCAGCGCTTTTTTCTATATTTAAAAGAAATAAAAATGATAACAACTCATATAGACACTCTGGCCCAAAAGTAATTAAAGAAGGTAAATACACAACTCCTGAGTATGAATTTTTATTTACAGACATATATGGGAAAGCATTAAAAGATACTCAAGGAGCAAAATTACTTAAATTATTAGCAACAACTAAGGCATGGGAAAAAGTAGGACTAAAAGGGATTTCATATACATCTGATTCATTTAGAAAATCTTTTACAACTTATATAAAAGAAGTAGCAAAAGATAAAGGAGGTGTTACAAGAAAAGCAATCATAGAAGCTGCAGACCAATATATTCTTGGTCATAGGCAAGGGGGTGCAGTTCAAGAGGCTTATTTTAATATTGCAAAATCAACAAGAAAAGCTCTTGAAAGGCATTTGGAAAATTATTCAAGAATAATTGAAGGTAAATTAAAAGCTAAGGAATTTATAAAAGGTGATTCAACAACTAAAAATAAACATATAACTCCTTATGAAATAAGAGAACTTATTAAAGGAATAGATGAACTTTCCATAATGAAAAATGGTAAAGAAGTAATTAGGGTAGGTAATAGTTTTATTGAAAAACAAACAGCTATTGAATTATTGATATATAAAGGACAATCAGGAGGTCGTGTATCAGAAGTTCTTCCAACTAATACTTTCTTAAAAGATATAAAGTATGAAGCAGGATATAAGCAATGGCTTAAAGATAAAGGAGTTACAACAAAAACTGGTGGAACTGGTACTGGTGGAACTGGCACAGGTGGAGCTAAGCCTTTAAAGTTATCTGCACCTGATTTTTCTAAATCTTCAAATAAAAGAATTACTACAACAATTAAAGATACTTATGATGCTTTATTTAACAGACTTGGAATTAAAGGCAAGGGATTTAGTCAGCAAAGAGCAGATATAAAAGAGTGGATAAATGAATCTTTAGGATTAGAAAGTAAATATAAATTAAAAAATGAAACTGATTTTGATATACTTATATTGAATGCTGATAGGATATATTCAGCAATTAATAAGCTTGACCCAATGATAGCTAAAACTATAACTACAAAAAAATCATTTTGGTCATCATATAATAGAATAACAAGAGAACAAGGATTGAAAGATAGGTTAAGAATAACTGATGAGCATCAAAAGACTATGCTAACAGAACTTGGGGTTAAGGATGGAAACTTAATTCATTCAAAAGATTATCAAATAAAAACATATGAATCTATGCTTAATAGTATAGAAACAACTAATTTAACTCCTGTTAGCTGGTTAAATAGTGAATTAATGTCTAATGTTTCAAAACTTGAAGTTAGAAAAAAACTAAACACTTTTCTTGGAATAAAAAAAGCAACACTTCCAATTCATATGGTTTTAAATCATCTTGGGTTAAAAAAACTTGCAGGCCGTTTATTTAATCATACTTCAGCAGAACTTGCATATGCAGGTAAAATATATGATTTTGAATATGTTGGTCACAATTTATTAGGTAAAAGAAAGTTTGATAAAATTAAAGAACATTTTTATTTACTAGACAAAGATAGATATTTTGAAAGATTAAATGATGGGCTTTTAACATCAGCTGAAAAAACATTTATTAAAAACACTATCAATACAGATAAATGGACAATTAAATCTGGAGCAACAGGAGAAGTTGTAAAGGCATATAAAAGTTTAATGAAATTTTACAAAGAATCAACAATTGACATTCTTAAAACTCATTTAGGTCAAGCTGGATATGAAAGATTCGTGAAAGAAGGTCATCTTAAATGGATACATGATTCAAAAAATATATATGTATCAAGAAGAGTTACAGAACAATTTAAAGAAATGTATATGACTGATACTAAGTGGATAGAAAGAGAAGTCATGAATCAAAGTACTCGTATTGCAACTAAAATGGCAAGAGACAAATATAAAGAAGCAGTTCCGTCTAAGGAAAAAATTGCAGAATTTATAAATGAAGCAAGTATAATAGCCGAACAAGAATTAAGAGGTGCTTTTGAATTTAATCCAGGAAAGTTTTCATCCTCTTTTATTAAGCCTAGACATATAAAATTACCTGAATTCATAATCAATCATAGAGGTAAAAAAATTGAAGTATATGAAACTAAATATGAAAGAACTGTAAATGCATATACACAGGGAATGGGAAAATTCTTATCAAATCTTGAATTCTTTCCAGAATATGTAACACTTAAAGGATTTAAATTTAAAGGAAGAAATTTTAATATAAAGGGATTAGATAGAATAGACCCAAATCTTGGGCAATTTGTTGATAAGATTGTAAAAAGGCATCTTGGTATAGAAAAAACTGGAACTGAATACACAGTAGCAGCAACAAGAGCCGCACATTATGCAGCAGTATTAGCTAAGCTTCAATTATCTTCTCCTACATCAGGATTAAAAAACATAGTTGTTGGAACAGGTCAAAGTATGCTTGCTTTTAAAATGAGACACCTTGCTCAAGGCATGCTTAATACAATTAATACTGATAATAGAAGGTTTGTAAGAAGTCTTTCTGCTCATGAGCTTGGAATGAGATTTTTTTCACCTGATAAAATATCTGCTGAATCATTTGCTGATAAATATATATTTCCACTTGGTCTTATGAGACCAACAGAAAAACTCAATCGATACTTTGCTGTTATGGCAAGTCTTCTTGACCAAAAAGAATTAGTAAGAACTTTAAAACACTACGAACCAACAACAAGGGTATATAAAAAATCTATAAAAAGATTAAAAGACTTTTACAAATTAAGTGATAAAGAAATAAATTTACTTAAAAAATATGGAGCAAATGTAGAGAGTATAAATGTTAGAGAATTTAAAGATTCCATTGAGGCAGGTAAAGTAATAAGACAGATTCAAGTTGCTAATCAAAAAATGAGTACAATGGCTCATATAAACACACAGGGAGCATCAATTGATTTATTTATGCCAGAATGGGCATCAGGGCAATTTGCAAAATCTGCGTTACTTTATAAAAGAATGGCTTATGCTGCAACTACTAACACCTATAATAATGTGAAACTTGCATGGGAAACAAAGTCTCCAATGGCTTTTGCTTGGTTTGGCCTTGGAACATACTATGGCGGAGAAACAATGATATGGGTTTATAATAATATATTAGGGCAAACAGCTCCTCATCGTAATTCATCGGCATCAAAAATGCTTCAAACATCTTTATGGAAGGCAGAATTTGGAGGTCTTTTATCTGAATTTTTAAGCCCTTATGGGTTAAATGGAATAAGACAAGGTCTTCAACCAGCTGTTGTTTCTAGCGCAGAGCTTTTTTATACAGCTTTATCAAATTCAGTTCAAGGAAAAAAGTTTTGGTTTTCTGGAGAACCTAAGAAAATGATAGGTGGACAACAAACAAGAGAGCTTGCTGTGGGTCATATTGGCTTTATAAATGCAATATTAAAAACAATTGAAAGAGGTAATAATCCATATTATAAAGGTGTTATGAAAAACAATCAATTACATCGAGAATTTACCAAAGAAATGAATAAATTAAAAGATTTTCAACCAAACACAGATGCATTTTCAATGTTTGAAAAATCAAGATACATGGAAGCTTTTTATAAAATGTTTCATGGTGGAACAGAGAAAGAATTTGCTAGATGGTATGTTTTATCTTTATTTTCAAAAGCTTCTGATTTATATTTAGAAGGAAGAGCTCCTGGTTCACCTGGAAAAGTAAAGGGAGTAAGAAATGCAAATGATGCATTTAAAGAAGCTCATTCAATAATGGAAGCATCCTTAGAAAGATTAAACCCTGTAAGAGAAATTATAAATCCAAAAACTGGAAGAATTGATGTAAAGGGAATAAGAGTATATAGATATAAACAGTGGCTTGCAAAGAAAGATTATATTGCATTAAAAAAAGCAAATCCAAAAGCAAGTGAAAAAGCATTATGGGAAAAAGCATTTAAAATAAGTAAAAATGTTAAAGATATGGAAAAATTACAGGCAACATATCAGCATAAGATGAGGCAGTTTAAAAAGAATTTCCCTAAATACTACAAAGATATGAATGTTGATATTCTTCTTCAAAAATTTGGGATAACAAAAATTCTTTAATCCTTAAACAAATCCTTAATTGGTAATAAAACCATCTGACTTGCATTAAAGTCTCCCCCCATGACCATTTTTAAATTACCGCTTTTTTGGAGCTTTTTTATCTTACCCCTAAGCTGGTCTACCTTAAGTATGAATCCGCCCTCTATGACCCCTTTATAAGACAACAAATGTATCCAAACCGATGATTTTGTAGTAGAAATACCTGATGGTTGACCTTTATACCTAATTTCAATGGCAATATTCCCAGTAGTTTTCCAGATGTCTCTTTCTGTCTTTATTTCCATTTTGGTGTTTCCTTCAAACAAATCTTTTGAGAAGTTCTCACCAATCTTTCCAAACAACATATCTTCTTTTACATGTAAATCATACTCTTTACAGTACCCCTCTGATAACGGCATCCAAACACCCTCCCTTTCTATCATTGCTTCACCACCTCCAAGCTTATATATGTCCATCATTTTAATCAATGAAATAAAACATAAATAAAATAATTATCTTGTCCAGTATCCACAATGCTATTAATAATGTTAATTTATTGTTCTGATTCACTTAACTCGTATTCCCCTTTAAACCACCCATCTCTCCATTCACTTATTACTCTTGCTTTTTGATTCTGTGCATATCCTGCGAGTAATTTCTTCTTAACTTTTTTTCTTCCTACATTTCTACCTTGACCGCTCATTTTTACAAATGTGCATTTTTTATAATAATCATCATCCACTAAAATATTCTCCTTTCGCATAGTGTACTATTAATATTGCATCTGATGTTTTGAGTGTTACTCTTTTAATATCAGGATACAATTCTTTTGCCTTTTCTTTTAACCATCTTTTTCTTACATCTCTTTTAAGAGATTTTGGACAACCAACTTTGTGAATCCATTCTGATGGTATTATTGTATTCATCTTAATTTCATGTGATGCAGCAATACCAAGCCATTGTCCATAATTGACACCATAAGTAAAGGCGGCTCTAACAGCATTTGCTGGTCTTGCCCATACTCTTTCCATTAATAATCTTATATTATCAGGTGATGTATTACCAATTAATACTTCAAAAAGCAGAGCCATATCCTCGCTTGAGCCTGGACATTTATATGCTTTTATTTCTCCATCTTCATTTATTGAGGCAATCCCACCACCAACTCCAGGGTCAATGCCTATATATTTAAAATGGGATGTTTTCATTTATTATCTCTCCTATATCATTATACAGTTTGCACTTATCTCCATCATAACCAAGGTCAGCAACACCAGAATCACCATATCTAACTTTTGATGCAATAAGTGTTATTATATTCTTACCCTTGCCTGCTTCTCCTTGTACTTTGTAATCATAATATGAAAAGAAGACATTCTCTGCTACTTGCTCTATTGCTCCACTTTCAGCTAAATCCGATAGTTGTGGCATTAGTGCTTTTCCTCTCGTATTATTTCTTTCTATGAATCTATTTAATTGCGATGCTAAAACAACAACACAATCATTTTCTTTTGCTAACCATTTATAATCATTAACAAGCTTTTCTATTTGCAATCTTCTTTCTGACCTATATCCCTCACAAGAAACAAGTTGAATATAATCATCAAATATAATATCAGGTTTAAATCTCTTAACCTCGGCAGATGATGCTGAAAAGTCTTTAAGGTTATCAAACATTAAGAAATTTTCTTTTGAATATTTTTCTCTTATACTATCTATTGTTTCATTAACAATCTTCAAAGAATCATCACTAAATATATTCTTTCTTACCATTCCATAAGATAGTTTTCCAGATTCTAAACAGATTATCTTTTTCATTAATTCTGAGTTAGGTAATTCTCTACTAAAAAACATAGCTCTTTGACCTTGCTCTAATGCTTTTGCTAACATATTAATCATAACAGTAGTTTTCCCATGACCTGGCCTTCCACCTATGATTGTTATTTCACCTCTTGTTAAACCACCTGACCACTTATCCATATTGTCATATCCAGTTGTGATTAGTTTTGTTGATTTGTTTTTTATGCTTAGAAGAGTGGCTGATATTACATCTTCAATATCTTGAATTTGACTTGGTCGTACATCTAAAAGTTCTCCATATAAAGAGTGTGCTTCATTAATAACATCATAAACATCTGTGTGGTTGCTTTTTGCTTTCTCTTGAATTTCCTCAGAGTTGACAATTACTTTTCTAAGTATGTATTTTTCATATAGTTGGTTAGCATAATATGAAGCAGCCCCATTTCCAGGAGCGGCACTATAGCAAATAGAAACATAGTGAGCAGTTAGACCTTTCTTTACTTCTTTATCATTTAACGCAGAGGCAACTGTAACCATATCAATCTTTTCCTTTGCCCTTTTCATTCTTTTTAGTTTTCTCCAAAGAAGTCTTGCTTTATCTTGATAAAAAACCTCATCGTTTGATAAGTACTTGCTTACGTTTTCATATTCCTCTGGGTACATTATAACAGCTCCAAGAATTGCATCCTCGGTGGCACTATCATATGGTAGAGTTAACACCATATCCTTCTCCTTTCTAGAACAACTGAGTTTGTGCTGTTCTTCGCTTTATTATTTCAATATAGTCTGGATTTAGTTCGATACCAATCCATTTTCTTCCTAGTTCCTGAGCAACAAGCGCAGTTGTTCCACTTCCTAAAAATGGGTCAAGCACAATGTCACCTTCTCTACTTCCAGCTTTAATACACAATGAAGGTAAGTCAGTTGGGAAGACTGCAAAGTGAGCTTCCTTTAAAGATGCAGTATTGAAAGTCCAAACACTCCCTCTTCTTACATCTTTTATCCTTATTGCATCTGCATTAAAGTAGTATTGTTTTTTCTTTGTAAACAAGAAAATATATTCATGTGATTTAACACATCTGTTGTTTACTGCCTCTGGCATAGGATTTGGTTTATGCCAAATAATATCTTGCTTTAAATACCATCCATGTTTTTGCATTTCAACTGCAAACATCCAAGGTACTCCTGATAAATCTCCATCTTTTAAATAAGCATGCTTTGGTGGTGCAGCTCTTTTCTGTCTATACTCTACTCCAGTTGTTGAATTCGTTATACTATTCTTGTCGTAATGTCCACCTTTTGCTCCAAAAAAAGTATCTCCAATGTTTACCCAAACAGTTCCATCGTCCTTTAAAACTCTTTTAATCTTACTAAATAAATTCACTAAATTGAAGACAAACTTCTCTGGAGATGACTCTTGTCCAAGCTGGTCATCATTATCATAATTTCTAAGTCCCCAATAAGGCGGTGAAGTAACTACTGTTTGAATACTACTAGAGTCAATCTTATCAATCTCAGATAAGCAATCTCCTGATAGTATCATGCCACTTTTTCTCCTTTTCTTCTAACTCAAGGATTCTATCCTCAGTTCTTTTTATTAGTTCTTCTGTAACTAACGTATTATATTCTGTGTACTTTCCAATCATTCCTCTATATTCTTCAAGGTCTGATTTGTACCAGTCGATAATTCGTTGTCTATCTGTTCTTCCTTTATATTGGCCTTTCTTTCCTGCCATCCTGACATCCTTTCTTCTAAGGCTTGCATAACAGCGTCCATAAGCTCATCACGATTCACTTCATTTATCTTATACAAAGATGTTTCGTCTTGTACAGGTAAAGCTTTCATAGGCTCATGTTTAAAGAAGATACCCCATTGCTTCTCTTTGATTATGTCACAAACAAGCTCTGCTATTTTGGTTTTCATTTCGTTCCACCTCCTTTCTTTGGCTTTGTTCTGTTGCAAAGAATACTCATATATAACTGCTTCATACTCCTCAAAAAATCTACTACCATCACTTGCTAGGTAAGTCGCTGTTAGCTCCGTCTTTAGTAGACTTTTCAACCACATTAAGTACGTATTGTTTAAATTCATCTTTTTCATTTTTCCATTCATGATAGTTATCTATTATAAACTCTATGTTATACACTCTTTTTGTTAGATTTTCTAGACTTACTATCAGATTGCTTACTACTCTTTGCATCTCCTTCATTGTCGGTTTCTTTTTTGCCATTTTTCTCCTTTTTGTTGTCCTCTATTGATGTTCCAACATCTTCAACTAAATCCACATGTTTAGTTTTACTTGACTTTTCAGAAATCTCATCAATTTTAGAAATCATTCCTCTTAACTGATTCTCTAATTTTTCAACTTTGATTTTTAATCTTGCAATATCGTTTTCCATATCTATTGCTCTTCCCATATTATCTCCTTTATGTTTAAATTTTATCCTACCTGCCGCCGATGTTTATATTGTACATCTCACAATTTTGTATGGGCATACAGATTTCTAAGCTATTTATTGACATTACTTTAGCATGTACGCCCACACTGTTATAAGCGTTAATTAAAAGGGTAAATCCGAACCACTTTTAGCACTTATTTCTTTTTTAGTTCCATCAGTCCATTTTTTACAGAATTTGACATCCCAATAAACTTTGGTCTCTCCTTCTTTATTAGTAAATGGTCTTCCTTTATCCACGAAAGCACAAACTGGTTGCCCAAGCATCATATCTGCGCTTAACTCAGGTAATAACTGAACCTCAACATCTTCTCCATCTATTGTTTTAGTTTCAGTTGGACATTCAACTCCGATAGTTTCACAGAATCTCAAATATCCTGCATTACCTGTTGGATTAGATTCAAAAGTATCACCCTTTGAAGGCTCTAAAAACCTCCATAATTTACCTTTGAATTTCTTACCTATATACACATGTCCTTTTGTAGTTAACATTTTACCATCAATATCTTCATACTGAAAATCACAATCTTTATTCTCAGTTGAAGCTAAAAATGTATATGTATATAGCCTTGCTTTGTATTGTCCACCTTTAACATCAAGAACTTTGGAATCTACCTCAGTAATATGACCCCAATAGTCTCCTTTTGCAAATGGTACAAATTTAGTCTTTCTACCTTTTGTATAGAAACTCTGTTCTTTTGTTATTTCATTGAACATATCGTTTACTTCTGCCATGTTATTTTCCTTTCTCTTTTATTATGTTTTGTACTTTTTCTATAGCAGCCTCGTAGTTATGTGCATTTAAACTCATATTACTTGCTTTAACTTTTAAATCATCAACAAACTTCTTACCCAGAGGTTTTGCTAAATCATATAAGTCTTGTTCTTCTTTCGAAGATAAAGCATCAGGCTCTGGCAAGTCTTCACCTGCAAAGATATATAAACCTAATCCGTGCAGTGCTATTGCTTTTGCTAATGCTCTTTGCAAACTCGTATTAATTTGAAATGCATTTGGTTTTTCTATTGACTGATTACGATTATCAAGTACAGGATGAATCTGTGATAGTGATACACCATCAACTTCAACCCATACATCTACAAAATAACCACAATCTGTTTTGAAGAATGGAGAACCATCCTCCGCTTTTGTTACACCCCATCTTGCAGTAGGTGAAGCTTTTTTAAGCTCTGCTACCGCATTAGCCCAAGACAAGTAATTAAATTGACCCTTCTTTTCAATATATTTACTTACGTCTGTTTTGTAGAGCTTCATGAATGTGCTTTGTTTTGTGTTACTCATATTCACTCTCCTATCTTGGTGGATTACAGACATCTCTAAATTGACAATAGTTACACTGCCATTTCTGTACAGGTGAAACTCCAACTCTGAAACTCGGTAATCCTTGTTTATGTTCATCGTTTATATTCCGCCAAAATAGATATGCTCTTGATACAAAAGATAAAGGGACTTCTACAGCCCTCATCTGTGAATCATCTTTATTGTAGTAATAAAGGAACATACCATCCAATTGACCGAATTCTTTTTGTAAGGCATACCCATAAGTGCCTAACTGCAATTCATAGTGAATGCTTGGATTTAAAGTTTTATTTCTGCCAAACTTCATTTTCCAAGACCAACCACCACAAGTTTTAATATCATACAAATAAACTTTCTTTTCAGGGACATTGTGTTTTGCAACAACATCATAAAAACCTCTGACATTTAATTCATCAATTCTTATTTCTCCTTCAACCTTGAAATCAATATCTTTTTCTTTATTATTAATTTCTTTTTCTATATCAGTTAGCTTAATATTATCTCTATTATTATCTCTATTAAAGTGCGCGCGCGTAAGAGAACTTTGTATGTCATCGTGTATTGCAGTACCCAATCTTAAAAGCCTTTTTGTTCTTTCATCAAACTGTATTGTTGGTTTTAACTTTTCAACAGATTCGTAGTATAATTTTCTTGAACAAGAACCTGCACCACTTGCGTGATACCAATGCTCATTACCCTCATATCTTTCTAATCTGTTTTGCTCTTGTTTTTCATCAAGATATTGGTTATATATCCCTTCAATATCAGTAGGGCTTTTTACTTTTATCACTCTATCGCGCCTTTTGAGTATTTCTTTATCAAATCTCTAAGAACTTCAGCAGCAGAGCCGTAACCATTTGTTAAACATTTAGCTCTGAACTTCATCCAGTCTTGTCTGTTGATATTTTTAATTAGATAAGTAGTATTATCACTCATTATATTCCTCTCTATTGTTACCTTAACTATATATATAATATACCTATACATATATATAAGTAGGTAGTTATTTATTTATTTATTTTTTTCACTATTTTTATTTTCGCTATTTCCGAGCTCTTTTTTTAGTTGGTCGACCTCCAGCTTCAAAAACTCAATTTCTTCCATTAAAAGTGCAATTTCACGCAAATAAACACCATTTGGGTTACCTTTATCCATTTGTAAGTTGTTTAAAATATCTTCAATATCCATTTTTATCCTTTCTGTTTTTATTTTTCATTAAATACTTCAATTACCAACAACACTAATAAGATTACAGCTATACATCCTATCATATTAATATCCTTCCTTTCTCCAGTTAGATTCATAGAACTCTGCCTCTGTCTTTCCATTGTATTCCCAAACAGGTATATTGAATCTCCAAACCATTTCAATATCTTTAAATTCTGGAAGATTTTTATCATCATATCCAAGGCTATACCCTATTTCATCTAAGAAGTCCTGCGTGTATCCAAATATT
>MDTG01221812.1_pt1 | contig 24735 bp, 24 predicted proteins | sample 811421 | NCBI WGS metagenome assembly MDTG01 (sample SAMN05326645, study PRJNA326480) | marine metagenome | isolation source: seawater | place: Pacific Ocean: South East | collected 2011 | reverse complement strand
TATTCTCGCTATATGGCTTCACTTGGCGCATGCGTCCGTTATTATGACCCCTTTGTAGAAAGCAATGACTTTGTTAGGATAGATGATGTAAAGGAGCTTTTCGCTGTATCCAATCTAGTTTCGATTCATATCCACGCTACTGCAAAAAACTTTGGGTTTATAAGCGAATCAAATTTATCTGCCCGAAAGCAGGATTTAGTTTTGGTGAACACTAGCCGTGGTGAAGTTGTTGATGAAGAGGCTATAATTAACCGTTTAAAACACGACGAAAAATTCATATACGCCACAGATGTTTTAATTGGGGAAATACATGGGGTACACAAAAACCCAATATTCGAAAGGCGCTTAGACTTAAAAAACCTTATTTTAACTCCACATATTGGAGGAATGAGCTCGGGAGCGCAGTTTCTTGCCTATAACCGCGCCGTCGATTTATTAGAAAATTTTGTTGGAATGTCTAGTTGATAGCAGTACCATCCAGTTTGAGAATAAAAAAGCACGTGCTGGCAATTCCATCTTTTAATGCGTGGTATGCTTCATCTTTGATTAGTCAACTTTCTAATAGGGGGTTTAAGCGTGCTATAATTCTTACTGAACCAGAATTAGTCACCCCTATCAAAAAGCTTATCGATTTAGCAGAAGATAAATATATTGCTTTAGAATTTGTGTTTACATTAGCAGACTTTGTTAGGTTAATTGATTGTAACTTAGATGTCCTTCTTATTTGTGATCATCCACTTCGAAACCACGAGCTTTCAATATTTAAGTCCGTGGACAAGAATATAAAAATATTTAAGATGACTCATGGTCTATCAGATGCGTCTGGGTCGCTCGCCGTAAAACAGATATTTACGCATGCAGTCAGAAAATTATTTTTCTTTTTTCTAACCCGTAGACATGAGGTAAGTCAGGTGGTTGGAAATAAGGCGTCAGGATATATCTATCTGAATTGGTTATCAAAAATATCAAAAAACCTTGTCTCAAAAAATGATCCATTTCCCCCTGCAGTTTTATTCGCATCCAGTGGAGCTGGTAGATATGAAAATCAAGAATTTCGTGAAGATACAGCATCAGCTTTCAAAGAGGCTTACGAAAAAGCAAAGCTGGAAAAGGTAGAGTTATTCCTAATGGCCAAACACAAGGAAGATTTATCTTACTTGAAAATGCCGGAGGACATAAAAATTACTTTCGTACACGGCGGCTTACCTCATATTGTTAATACATGCCGCCGAAAATTCACTGCTATATGTTACAATCAATCAACTATGGTACAAGAGATTCAGTTTTTAAATTTGCCAGGTTGGACATATCGGGCTCGATTTGACGATCAGATAGCCTACAAGAAGACGCAATCAAATTCTAGTCAGACTAACTTTCTTGAAGTGTTGGATAAGAATTCTTGGATTAAAGATTATCAACATAATGCAAGCATTCAATTAGACTACATAGGTAAAAATTATGATTAAAAGAATTTTATTTTCAATATTTTATTTTGGTTTGGATACTGTAGCAAAGTTGATAAAACTTATTTCCGGTAATTATGGATACTACAGCTTTACTATGAACCAAATAGTAATTGCGCCGACCAAGGTGCAAATTCGTGCTGCTTGGCGGGAGTTAAGGCCAAAAAATATAAAATACTTAAGGCAAATTTTTGCTTCTCTTTGTTTGAAATCAGGTGATAAATATTTAATTTTGGATATTGGTGGAAATATAGGTTATACATCGCTATCAATGTATAAAGCATTTGGCAGCTCAAATATTGAAATAGCCACGTTTGAACCATATCAACCAAATCACAAATTTATTAAAAAAAATATAAGAAACAAGAATATTAAACTTCACTATTTTGGACTTGGTGTCGAAGAGCGTACTTTAGATATGAATTTTCCAAACTATGTCAGTGAAATCAGTGACGTGGATAATAGGTTGAATACTGGTCGAGTAAGTTTTTTTGGATTCGGTAATGAAGGTAATAAAGACAGTCAAAAAAGTGCAACTTTAAAGATAGGCGACCAAATAGTCCCGAGCATAGCTAAAGGTAATAAAATTCCATATATAAAAATAGATGTCGAAGGCTATGAGTTAAATGTACTGTTGGGCCTTCGTCAAACAATTGTTGAGAATAGACCTACAATCCAATTGGAGTGCAATCCGGTAACTATGGAGATTGGTGGAATTACGATGTCTATGATTGTCAATTTTGCTGACAGCGTAGGTTATGGTTTATTTATTCGAGAAAATGACAAATTTTTAGCTATATCAGAAACGAAAAAGCAATATCCGGTTTCAATATTTGAACTATTTCTACGCCCAGTCATACGAGTATAAAATAATCAGCTTTTGTATCCAGCACAACTTCCAGTTTCCGTGTGCAAAATTTATTAAATTAGAAATTTGTCATGTACTATAAATTCATTCGGCGCATATTGGAGAGAGTATCATGAAAATAATGACTGTTATCGGCGCTCGCCCCCAGTTTGTAAAGCATGCGGCTTTTGAACTTTATCTGAAGAAAAATCAACCCAAGACAAAGCACATCGTTGTTCATACTGGACAACATTATGATGCAATAATGACCGCTGATATCTGCTCTAATTTTGGTATCAGCTCACCTCAGATAAATCTTAATTGTGCTAGTGGAGATGCTATCACAGACCTCGGGCAAATGATTGGTGCCATAGCTAATGTGATTGAAGCAGAAAAACCAACATTTATTTTGATATATGGTGACACGAACAGCACACTAGCCGCCGCTATAGCTGCAAGCCATACAGGTGTTCCAATAATTCACGTTGAAGCAGGTCTTCGTTCAAATGACTTGACTATGCCGGAGGAACGCAACAGGATTCTTACAGATAGACTGTCAAGCTTCCTTATAACACCTTCAAAAGCAGCCCAAGCTAATTTGGCAAAAGAGGGATATCCTTTTTTTACTCGATTTAGAAATGAATCCCGTCAACAAGAAATTGTGAATTTTGGGGACATTATGTATGATGCGTTCAAGCATATTGAACAGAAAGGGTTCACTAAACCAGATGAAACTGGTGAGTTTGCACTCATGACTTTGCATAGAGATAGATTATTTACCGACAATGTTTATTTTCAAAATATTATTGGCTTTTTAGAAGTTTTGAGAAAACAGATCGACGTTATATTTTTTGCCCATCCAAGAATTTTGAAAACACCAAATTTTCAGGAATCTTTCGAAAAAATTGGGCTTCTGGCAAGGCCATCATGTGATTACTTAGTAATGCAAAATTATTTAGCAGCTTGCAAATTTGTTGTAACTGACTCTGGTGGGTTGCAAAAAGAAGCATATTTCCATCAGAAATACTGTCTTACCCTACGAGAAAATACCGAGTGGATTGAGACACTCATAAATGGTTGTAATAGGCTGGTAGGTTCTACGCAAATAAGTATGGTTAATGCGCTAGAAGAGATTAACGCAAAATTAAGCCTAGGGAGTTCAAGTACGGATTTCTCTAACATTTATGGTGATGGCACCTGTTCAGACCAAATTTACAAGTTAATGGCTGAAATAGAAGGATTATAAAAATGAAAATTGTTGTAACTGGCGTTGCTGGAATGATTGGCTCTCATTTGACTGAGCTTTTTCTGGCAAGTGGGCACGAGGTTATAGGAATTGATGATTTTTCAGTTGGAACGCAGGCTAATATATCATCCTGTGTAGAATATGCTAACTTCAATTGGCTGAATAGCAAGTTACAGGATTTAACATATCAAGAAAATTTTTTTAACAATGTTGAAGTAATCGTACATCTAGCCGCACATAAAAAAATCGTAGAAAGTCAGATGGCTTTACCTCTTTTCGAGACAAATGTTGCAGAATCAGAGCGTATTATCAAATTTTGTGCGGGCTCTGGAACAAAATTGGTGTTTGCCTCCACCTCTGACGTCTACGGACATGGGACGTCTGTACCATTCAGTGAGCAGGACGATATCAGATTAGGTTCTAGTAATGCCAAGCGTTGGGCTTATGCGGTATCTAAGCTTTACGTTGAACAATTAATACAAACTTATATCAAGGAAAAAGGTCTGATAGCAGTGATCATACGCTATTTTGGTGGATTTAGCGAACGATCAAATTTTTCTTGGTCTGGCGGACATGTGCCTATTTTCATTGATGCAATTCGTCATGAGAAATCGATCTCTGTTCACGGAGACGGTGAGCAAACGCGTTCAATTGGGCATGCCGATGATCTTGCGCGTGGCACACAGCTAGCTATTGAAAGCTTAGACAGAGTGAGTGGTGAAATTATAAACATAGGAAATGATGAAGAAATTTCTATAAACAAATCTATTGAAATTATAACTCGACTTATGGGGCGTGAACCCAACAGCGCAATTATTAATTATATCCCTGAAGCTGATATTTTTGGATCCTATAAAGACATCAGAAGACGGAAGCCAGACCTTCAAAAAGCTTCTAAATTACTCGGTTATAAACCCCAAATCTCGTTTGAAGAAACGGTACAGAGGGTGCTAAGGAAAATTATATGATCGCAATAGTCTTTAGTTGTTTCAACAATTATGATCTGATGGAATACACTATAAAAAACTATTACCCTCAAACTGATAATATCTATCTTTTTGTTGATGATGGTTCCACAGAAGATGAGATAGCAAAGGGAAGAAAATTAGCAAAAAATCTGAACCCAAATTCTTATCTAATTGAAAACAAGGGAAAAGGTTTGCAAAGTGCCGTATCAAGCGCTTTTGGTTTTCTATCGAAAGATATAGAATGGATATTTTTTCCCCAACAAGATGTTTACCCGCGCGGAAAGAACTTTTTTGAAGACCTCAAGGTTAAACTTCAGGAAATGTCAGAGCTTCGATATCTAGGACAGAAAGTAGGCGCCATGGGTTTCGAGGTGCACTGTGCAGATGGAACCACAACCTCCTTAGCCAAAGATAGTCCGGGGGGCCTTGGGATACTCTTTCTAAGTGATCGCAGGAAGCTTTTCGAGATGACTTCTTTAGTAAAGTCGATAAAATATTATTTACTCAAATCCCTTGGGCCTATTCTACGAGGGAGATTTAGATATAGGCGATATCGAAATTCTAAAAGATGGTTTGCCGAACTACCATTTAAAGGCTTTTTAGCAATAGAAAAAAATTACACAAGAGACTTTGCAATTGAGCTTCCCGTTTGGGTAGCAGTTTGTCTCAGTCGCTCTATTTGGGAAGATAAGATAGAAGTTGATCCAAACTTTATATTTCACATGTGGTTTAATGATGTTTCAATGCAAATGCTAAGCCAAAATATTCCAATCATGGTTACCAGAGATGTTTCAGTAGTAAATCATCAGTCATTGAAAACTCTGTTTGGCTTTAAAGTGTCTTCTGCTTCTGCTGGTCGAGCAGGAGACGCCCTTCATGTGGAGGAATACGGCCCACATTTAGTCCATTTTGCAAATAAATGGGGATTTGATTATGAAGATGTTAGAACCACAATCGATCTAGAGCGCTACAAAGGTACATTGGTAGAGCGCTTTTTTAATCACGATCCACAAAACCCAATAAAGTTAAGTAACGGCACTGGCAAATTAGACTGAGCACGTATTGTTAAAAAATAATAGATAAAAGAAAAATGCGCCGGATTATTTCTATAATTACATCTTCAGCAGCGTCCCGCATTCTGAATATTGTATTGGTTTTCTATCTATATTCAATTTCAACAAATCTTTTAGCAGAATTTGCACAATCTTTTGCTATCATGCAGCTTTCTATGATGGCGTTTAAATTTGGGGGTGGACCTAAAGTTTACCGAGCTGCAATAACATCGTCTGAAAACGGGCTAATTAGTATGAATAAACATAATTATGTCTTGGCTGCTTGTTTAATCCCCCTTGGTATCCTTTTCACTTTTAATGTGGACTATACTTTGGAAATATTAGCTGGTTATTCTATGGCATTTATTTCTACTCGCAGTGTCTTTCTCGTAGCGCGAAAAACACCTACGATCGGAATGGCACTAGAGTTCTTAATCCCCGCTTTTTGCATCTTATGTTTCGTTGTCATTTTCAATATATTTAATTTTGCTTTGGTTCTTTTTCTTTCATCTTTACCGTCTCTTTTTATTATAATTATTTTTAATTTCCACATGTCTGGCCAGTTTAAAGTGCGGAATTGGACTAGAAAAGATTTCCTTTCTAGTACGCAATTCACATGGATTGCGCTAACGCAGCAATTAAACACTAACTTCGCAATTCTTATTTTTGCATACTTCTTTGAACCAAGCATGGTTGCATATCTCCGAATAACCCAAACTTTAGTTGCGCCTTTATTAATAGTTAACAGCTCTTTTGCTACCGAATTTCAACGGCGTTATACATTGCAGAATTTTTTTATTGATAACAAATTTAAAATTTATTTTATTTTTTCGTCACTTGCTGTGCTATTTATCGAGGTTTTAATATTCTATCACTGGTCTCTTGTGGAGGCGTGGTTTGGATTGGAAGCCCTTCCGTCAGAATCATTAAACTTTTTCCTCATTTTTGGGGTACTAAATTTTATCAGAATATTGTTTATGTTCCCAGATACAGCATTAATAGCTCATAAACGCGAAGATTTAATCTCTATTATATATTTTTGTACGGCAGTATTTTGTTTATTTTTTGGCGCTTTAGCCGGATATTTTTCAAATTTAATTTTAACGTTCGTCATCCTCAACTGTGCACCTCTTATTATAGCAATAGCGTGTTATATAACCCAAAAACGGGTCAATTAAATGACTGGAAGTGAGATATAAGAGATTATAAAGTATTTGGATTAGTAGTTGAAGCTGCAAATTAGTTGAAATACACACCGAAATATTAACTCAGTAATCAGTGTATTATTTCAAAGCCAAATAGCGTTCTCGGCGCGAGTAAGAATAAAGGTTTGGTTAATTGATGGAAGAAAAGGTAACCGTTATAGGAGGATCGGGGTTTGTTGGGACTAATTTGTGTCGCCAATTAGCTTCTAAACAGCAAGATTTTGAAATCATTGATTTGAAAGCAAGTAATCAATTTCCTGATAAGTTTAAGTTTGGTGATGTAAGGGACGCGCAATCATTGCGTGAAAGTATCACTGGAGATGTTGTTGTTAATCTTGCCGCCATTCATCGGGATGATGTTCGAGATAAATCTGAATATGAGAGTACAAATGTTGGTGGTGCTGAAAATCTTGCATTGGTTTGTACAGAAAAAGGTATAAAAAAAATTATCTTTACCAGTACTGTTGCAGTTTATGGATTTGCAGAACCCGGAACTGATGAAGCTGGTGCGATCAACCCGTTCAACGAATATGGGCGCACCAAGTTTGATGCAGAAAAAAAGTTGCTTGCATGGCATGAAAGTAGCAACAACTCTCTCATTATAGTTCGCCCCACAGTAATTTTTGGCGAAGGTAATCGCGGTAATGTTTTTAACCTATTTAACCAAATTGCATCTGGAAAGTTTGTGATGGTTGGTAGAGGCGAAAATAAGAAATCAATGGCATATATTGGTAACGTTGTTTCTTTTTTGGAAACTTGTATTTTGACTGATGAAAAATATGGCCTCTTCAATTACGTAGATACCCCTGACCTGACTATGAATGAGTTAATTGCACAGGTTCGATCTGAATTATTAGATAGGACTGGAGTAGGCGTTCGGTTGCCTTATTGGTTGGGGTTGCTCTTAGGTTTTACAGCTGATCTTGTTTCTTTTGTTTTTCGAAAAAACCTGCCTATCAGCTCAATTCGGATTAAAAAGTTCACCGCATCTACGGAATTTAAAAGTGCAAAAAATAACTTAGATGATTTTGAAGCACCGTTTGGGCTTTCTGATGGGATATATCGGACTTTGCAAAGCGAGTTTATTTCACCAGATCGAAATCGAGAAATATTTCATACTGAATAAGCACAAAATGAAGAAAAAACACAAAATTGTAGTTGTAGGCTTGGGTTATGTTGGTCTATCGAATGCAGTGCTTTTGGCTCAACATAACCAAGTCATTGGTGTGGATATTTCAGAGGATCGTGTAAAGGCACTAAATTCGCGAAAATCGCCAATCAATGATATTGAACTTTCGGATTATATGGCAAAAAAAGATCTAGATCTAACTGCTAGTAGTAATCTGAAATACTCTGTAGTGGGTGCTGACTATGTAATTGTAGCTACGCCTACAAATTATGATGAAAAAACAAATTTTTTTGATACAGCTTCGGTGGAATCGGTTATTTCAGATGTCATTAGGTATGAACCAAATGCATGTATTGTTGTGAAGTCTACTGTCCCGGTTGGTTTCACTGACAATGTGAAAAAGCGTTTTAAAACCAACGCCATTATATTTTCGCCAGAATTTCTGAGGGAAGGTAGAGCGCTCTATGATAATCTTCACCCGAGCCGAATAATTGTGGGCGAAAAGTCAATACGCGCAGAGGTTTTTGCGAAGTTACTTGCGCAAGGAGCATTGAAACAGAAAATTGAAATCCGATGCACGGGAGCACGTGAAGCTGAAGCTATCAAATTATTTTCTAATACCTATCTTGCCATGCGCGTTGCATTTTTTAACGAACTAGATAGTTATTCGCTAGCTGGTGAGTTGGATAGTCGCGAAATCATAGAAGGGGTATCATTAGACCTGCGAATAGGTAATCACTATAATAACCCATCTTTTGGATATGGGGGTTATTGTCTTCCAAAAGATACCAAGCAGCTTTTGGCAAATTACGAAACTGTTCCCCAAAATCTTATCCGTGCAATAGTCGACGCTAATTCAACGAGAAAAGACTTTTTATCTGATGTAATTATAAAAAAGAAACCTGCCGTTGTAGGAGTTTATCGGTTGGCCATGAAGTCTGGCAGCGATAATTTCCGCCAAAGTTCAATCCAAGGGATAATGAAACGTATCAAGGCTAAAGGCATTAAAGTTATTATTTATGAACCTGAGTTAGCAGATACTTCATTTTTTAATTCTCTGGTTGAAACCGACTTGCAATTATTCAAAGAAAACTCTGATATCATTATTGCGAATAGGATGGTTGCTGATCTCACTGATATAAAAGATAAAGTGTTTTCGCGTGACTTATTTGGAGATGATTAATTTTGCAAACTAACAAACTTTGTGTGATTATGGTTGTCCGTAACGAAGGTAGGTATATTGAAGAGGCAATTAACTCAGTGCTCAGTAAACCTGATGTTATTATTTATATTGTGGATGATAATTCAACCGATAATACTTTAGAAAAAATACTCGAACTAAAAAGGCAATTTGAGGGTCGTATTATTTATGCTAAAAATCAGCTTAACGGAAAAGTTGAGGCTTACAGAAATATCAAAAATTTACCAAAGGCCAATTATTACTTATTTCTGGATGGGGATGACTTTTTTTCTGATGATTGGGTAAGGTTTGATGAAAATTTGAAGCCAAACTGCGTATTTTATCATGACCTAACTTTATTTTACTCGTCCACACATTACGAGCGGCTGCCTTCACCAGATATATCTAGACAGAGTCCTGAAACATTAATACGCTCTCTTGTTCTGCTTCCAAAAGCTTCTTGGCTTGTGCCGCAAAATTTGATTTTAAACTACCTTGATATTCCCAAAGGGGTATTATTTGAAGATATTTGGTTTAGTTTAGTCACTTATAAATTTGCATCGAAGATTGAGAAGCTCAATCATCAATGGTACATGTACCGCCAACATGAGGATCAAGTTTTTGGCAAACAAAATCAAAAAGGTAAAGCGATTTTAGAGTATAGAACTCAAAGAATTCTTAACTCACTAGAAGCTATTGCTGTTGCTCGGGAGGCTTTTGGGGAAGAGTTGACGGAACCACTTAAGAAATTTCGAATACTGATCACTATGAAGCCTTTGCTTATACTTGTGAAGTTAGGTGTGCGCGAATTTATAGTCTTTTTATTAAAGATTAGATTTCCAATCATGTTACTGAAAATTAAACGTCTTATGCGGAGACAAAAGTGAAAAAAATTTGTGTGGTTGGACTAGGCTACGTCGGCCTTCCTTTAGCTTATGAGTTAGCTAAAGGCTTTGAAGTAATTGGGTATGATGTGAATGCTAAAAGGCTCGAAGAGCTTCGAAGTGGTCACGATAGTACGAAGGAATTGACAAAAGGGCAATTACAAAGCGTAAATATCGATTACGTTGAGACCTTGGAGTTCGGAGTTGGCGACGTTTATATTGTAACAGTGCCGACACCCATTAATAGTGAAATGAAACCAGATTTGTCTCCACTAACCTCATCCTGTGAATACCTTGCAAAACTTTTAAAAAAAGGTGATTTGGTTTTATTTGAAAGTACGGTGTTTCCGGGTTGTACTCGCGATGTTTGCGTACCAATTCTTGAACGTGGTTCAGGCTTCAAATTAAATACTGATTTTGGGGTTGGCTATAGCCCAGAACGAATAAACCCCGGTGACAAGATAAACACAATTAGGAAAGTAAAAAAATTAGTTAGTGCGTCTAGTGATTATTACTTGCAGCAGTCAAAAGCGATATACAAGTCCGTTGTCGATGTTGGGGTTGTAGTATGTGATAGCATTGAAATTGCCGAAGCTGCAAAAGTTATCGAAAATACGCAAAGGGACTTAAATATTGCATTTATGAATGAAGTATCGCAACTTTTTGACAAATTAAGTATTCCTACTCTTGATGTAATCAGTGCGGCTTCAACAAAATGGAACTTCCTGGAATTTTATCCTGGGTTGGTTGGCGGGCATTGTATCAGTATTGATCCTTATTATATCATTGATTGTGCAGAGAAACAAAATGTAGACCTGAAGATAATAAAATCTGCACGCTTTATTAATGAATATACAACTAAAAGGATAGTTGAAAAAGTTCATGAACTTTCTGCTCACATGTATTGTGAAGATAATAAATTTAAATGCTCAATACATATTGAGGGTCTTACTTTTAAGGAAAATTGTCCGGACGTGCGTAACTCTAAAATATTCAATGTAATCGATGATCTTCTCGAGGATGGATATGAGGTTACCGTTAATGACCAGTGGCTTCCTGATATCGTTAAACAAGACTTAATCGGTAGTGGTTATCAGTTTTCCTGCCCAGTTGATACCGATATTTATATTTTAGCCCTTGGGCATGATTATATGAGAACGGACCATTTTGTGGAAAATTTAATGAACAAGTCTCTTTCAGAAATGGGTAAGATAATTGATATTAAAGGCGTACTTCGTTCATTTGAGGTTGCGAGGGATCGTGTCGCTTGGGAATTATAATGTGGTGAGTTTTCCTCAGGCCGTGATTTTTCTGAGTGCGTTAAATTTCCCTATGTTTTTAGGATTGCGAATAGCAGAAATAATAATAGCGGCAGTAAATATTTTATTCTTTAATAATACACAGAGGATAATTATACTTTTTTTATCAATTTTTCTTTTAATGAATGCTTTATATGGCCTTAATCAAGCGAACTTTCCCCAAACAGAGCGTTTAATTTTTATATTTAAATACATCGTTCCATTCTGGGCACTTTTTTACGGGATAAATGAAAAGAAATCAAATGCAACTACAGTATTGATAATCTATCTAATTTTACTTTCAACGTGGACCATATTATACCCCTATCTGGCATTAAACGGCATTATTACTGGTTATTGGCGACCAAGTTTTCCAAGTGATGATTACTCATATTCTGACGCCCACTTGTTGGCGGCGGTGCTTGCGACTGTTTTAGCGTTTACTCTGATTAGCCAAGACGTAAAAAATAATGCCAAAAATTTTAATTATTGGGTATTATTGAGCGGTTATATTTTAGTCGCTCTGATTGCGATAGTCTTTACGGGTTCCAGAAACGGTATTTTAATTTTCTTTTTAACACTAATTTACCTTTTTTGGGTAAGCACCTATTATCGTGTTTACATCATTATTGCTTCATTGGGCGCAACTTTGGTGTTTTGGTTTTTTGTTGATCTTGACACGATTATTACCGCTTTCGCTGGGTTTGAACGTTTAATAAATTCTGATCTAGCGAATGACGCTTCGGTTGGTGGGAGATTGAATAAGATAAGGATAGGTATAACTGAAACGCTTGAGAACCACATAGTATTTGGTCGCTCAATAGTGAATGGCAGTTTAATTTGGTACGATAACGGACCTACTATTATGTTTGTACATTTTGGGGTTCTAGCGTTATTTGCAGTTTTTGCAGCAGCACTGTATTTTTCATACTGGTTGTATACTTCAGGTAAATTTTCAAGAAAGAAATCCGATGTAGTATTTTTTGCTTTACTCATCATAATAACGAATCTTATTACAGAATTTTTTCTAACAACACGCTACGCATGCCCAGTATTTTATTGCTTCGGGATTCTAATTAATGAATATAGAAAATAAGATCACTGTTTGCACTGTTTCCCTAAACAGTGGTGGTACCCTGAGGTCAACAATTGAGAGTGTAAGAGAACAATCCGAATTAGGAATAGTTCATATTATTAAAGACGGGGTTTCTGATGATAACACAGCAGAAATCGCATCGCGTTATACCAATGTAAAATTTATTAGCAAACCTGATATTGGAATTTATGATGCCATGAACCAGGTGCTTGAAGAGGTTGATACAGAATTTATTCATTTTTTAAATTCAGATGATTGTTACGCATCAGCAGATACGCTGGAAAATGTTCTAGAAAAAATGGAGCAGGAGAATTTAGATGTGCTGTTTTGTGGAGTTATGCTGGTTGATCAGAGTGACAAGGTTGTTAGGTATTGGGATATGAGTCATTCAAATTTTTTGCAACGGATGGGAGTAGTGCAGGCGCCGCACCCGGGCATATTTTTGCGTACTAAAGTCTTTGAGCGACTAAAATATCGGTTCAGTACAAATTATAAGATCTCTAGTGACTATGAATTGCAGTACCTTATTGCTAACAGTTGTGATTTGAGAACAGCAAGGTCGGACATAATTGCTGTTAGAATGCGTGTTGGTGGTCAAAGCACAGGTAGTGCTAATGCAGTGTTCAAAGGACTGCTAGAATGTGTCGATATTCTTAAAAAAAATAAGGTAGCGTTTGCACGCAGTAGGGTTGCACTTAAGTTTATGAGCAAAATATTTCAATTATTTAAGAAGGAAAGATGAATGACGATTATTAGAAACGTAATAGCTGAGCTTGGCTGGAATTTCATGGGTGACATGGAATTAGCAAAAACTATGATAGAATCGGCAAAGGCTGCGGGGGCTAACATAGTTAAATTTCAATATTGGAACCCAGAAAAATTGAAGCCCGGTGCTTGGGATAGCGATGGCAGGCGGGAAATTTATGACGCTGCTAAATTGAATGCGAATAGAATAAAAGAGTTAATATCCTATTCGGCACATAGCGATATCGAGTGTTTATTCTCGGCCTTCAATGCAGAAGACGCTAAGTTGTTGAGCGACTTTGGCGTTGAAAAAATTAAAATCCCATCTCATGAAGTAACCAATTTTGATTTGCATCAATTTGCATTAGAAACGTTCAAACATGTTTACGTTTCAATTGGGGCTTGTAGTGAAGATGAACTTGAGAGTGTTTTAACCTTTTATAGAAAATATGATGGGTCAAAATTCACCGCAATGCACTGTGTTTCAGCTTATCCATGTCCGTCGTCTAAAATTAACTTACCAAAGATAAATAAGTTAGGGCAAAGACTTGGTAGTAATGTTGGCTTAAGTGACCATACTACTTCAACAATTACTGGTGCTGTTGCAGCAGCATATGGTGCAAGAACATTTGAAAAGCATTTTACATCTGATAAAACTTTGCCTGGCCGTGATAACCAATTTGCATTAGTTGAGAGTGAATTGACCGAATACATCAACTATATTGATGAGGCTATAGAGGCGGCAATATATCATGGTCTGAGTGCACTGGATATTGAAGCAGATACAATAAAGAATTATCGAGGTCGCTGGGGTTAATAAGGTGTCTATTGCATTATTGGGAACAGGTTACTGGGGAAAAAATATTGGCCGCGTTTTAAAAGAAGAATCGCTTCTTTTTGCAATTTGTGACCAGGATTCTGCGCGCGCAGCAAAGTTTTCTGATACTTTCAAAGTTCCGATTTTAACATTGCTAGAAATATTGTCCTCTGATTGTGTTGCGGTGGCAATAGCCTTACCTGCTGAAATGCATTTTGAAGTTGCCCGAAAGTGCCTGTTGGCAGGTAAACACGTTTTCGTCGAAAAGCCCCTAGCTTTAAGCACAAGTGAATCTTTAGAAATTTTGAAATTAGCTGATGATTCAAATCTACAAGTAATGGTAGGCCATATTTTGCAGTTTCATAATTGTTTTAAAAAATTTAAGGAAATTATTAAAAGTAACAAATATGGGGAACTTAAAAAAGTCGAGGCTACTCGAATGTCTTTTGGAAAAATACGAAATAATGAAAACGTTATGTGGAGCTTTGCGCCGCATGACATTTCCATGATTCTATCGCTTGTTAATTCAAACATTCAAAATGTCAGCGCGCAGGGTGTTGCGGTCGTGCAGGATCATATATTTGATACTGCAAAGATTGACATAAAGTTCAAAAATGGTGTTACGGCTGAAGTGATTTCTTCTTGGTTAAGTCCGTTTAAACGTCAAACATGTGTTGCAACTACTAGCAAAGCGCTCATAATTTTTGATGATACAGCTATCTGGGATGAAAAATTAAGAGTGGTTGAATATAACATTAGTTCTAAGAAGAATATGATTGAATTAAATAAAAGAGAAGATCGTTTTATTAAAGTTTCTGAGAACGAACCATTAAAATCAGAAATTCAATTTTTCTGGCAAGTGGTCTGTGGTAAAGAGGAAAATTTAATCTCTGATGCACGAGAAGGATTAAAAGTAGTTGAAATATTGGAGCGTGCAGAAATGTCGATCAGATCAATATGACAAGTTCAGTTAGTAGTGATAAGACCTTTATACATGAAACATCTTTGGTGGAAACTAACGTAAAAATTGGTTTAGGAACTAGAATTTGGCATTATTCGCATGTGCTGCCTAATAGCAATATCGGTAACAATTGCGTTATAGGTAGGAATGTTTCAATTGGTCCAGACGTTTCAATTGGAAATAATGTGAAGATTCAGAACAATGTTAGCGTTTATTCCGGTGTAATTATCGAAGATGATGTTTTTTGTGGTCCTTCGTGTGTATTTACGAACGTAACTAACCCACGAGCCTTCGTAAATCGAAAAACCGAATTCAAAGTTACATACCTGCGAAAGGGCTGCTCAATTGGTGCTAATGCAACGGTGCTCTGCGGAAATACAATTGGTGAATATGCTCTTGTAGCAGCTGGTGCAACAGTAACGAAGTCTGTTCCAGCTTTTGGATTAGTTGTGGGTACACCCGCACGCCGGATAGGTTGGGTAAGTAAACTTGGCCATACTTTAGGCGAAGACCTTATTTGTCCTGAAAGTGGCCAAAAGTATGTATTACAATCAAATGATGAATTGGTGTATATTGAAAATGAGTGAGTATATTGAAGACGTTTCCTTTATTGACTTAAAAGCCCAATTAAACCCGATAAGAGGAAAAATAGACACAGCCGTTGCCAAGGTTTTGGATCATGGCCAATATATTATGGGTCCAGAAGTGAAGGAGCTTGAGGAAAAATTAGCAAGTTTCACAGGGTCCAAGCATGCCATCACTTGCGCTAATGGAACAGACGCTCTTACACTTGCTTTACTTTCATTAGATGTTGGTTACGGTGATGTTGTTTTTGTACCATCGTTTACTTACGTGGCTTCTGCTGAAGCTATTGCCTTGATTGGAGCTTTGCCATTTCTGGTAGATATTGATCCCGTAAGTTTTAATATTTGTCCCAAAAGTCTTGAAAAAGCGATTTTACAAGTTCAAACTGAAGACCTTGACGCCAAAGCAGTAATTGCTGTCGAATTATTTGGAAACCCTTGTGACTACTCACTATTGGATCCCATCATTAAAAAATACAATATTAAATTTATAATAGATGCTGCTCAAAGCTTTGGTGCAGAATTTGAAGGTGTGAAGACTGTCACAAAGGGGGATATTGCAACTACTAGCTTTTTTCCAGCTAAGCCACTGGGGTGCTATGGAGATGGTGGTGCGCTTTTCACTAATTCTGATTATTTATATGAAAGGATTAATTCTTTAAGGTTACATGGAAAAGGGTCTAATAAATATGATAATGTAAGGGTTGGCATGAATTCACGACTTGATACCATCCAAGCTGCCATCCTGATTGAAAAACTTAAAATATTTCCATGGGAATTGAATTCTAGGCGCAGCATCGCAAATAAATATTCTGCTGGATTGACTCAATATGTGGACACGCCAATTATCGGGGCTAAAAGTCAATCCAGTTGGGCGCAATATACCATTAAATATCAAGACCGTGATACACTCAGAACTAAACTCACTGAAAAAGGTATACCATCTGTTGTTTATTATCCCTTATGTTTAACCAAGCAAGGGGGATATAAGCATTTCCCAAAGGTTTTTGGAGGTACTCCAATTGCTGAGAGGCTTTCAAAAGAAGTGGTAAGTTTACCGATGCATCCGTATCTAAAAGTGGATGAAATTATCACCAGAATCTGTGAAGTTTTTTAAAAAATTTTAAGGTTAAATGAGTTATTATTTGAAAAAAGAAATGGATGACCGGAGGATAATTTTTAAATTAAGACTGTTTTAAAAATAATTTAGAAACTTAGTTTTCTGATATTATTGAGAAAATTAAGTGCCGCTGGCGTTTATGCTATTTTTTTGATAATGTCGATCAGCAAAGAAATCGCTTATCATTTATACTAAAGAAAAAATGGTATTTACCTGAAACGGCAATCGGAGAGTGACAATGATAAAAGAAAATATTAAAAAAAGCATTTAATAATTGATGGCGCCTGTTAATAATTCCCAAGGTTTGACTACTAACCAATGATAATACGTACAGCAATATTTCCAGTCGCCGGGTTTGGTACACGATTTTTGCCTGCGACAAAGGCGATGCCAAAAGAGTTGTTGCCGATTGTTGATAAGCCTCTGATTCAATATGCTGTGGAAGAAGCAATTGCAGCAGGCATCGACACTCTAATTTTTATTACAGGCCGAAATAAGCGTGCGATTGAAGATCACTTTGACGCGAATAATGAGCTGGAAGCCTTGCTGCGTGCGAGAGGAAAAGGTGAGAAGGCTGATATGATCCGCAATATAATGCCTGAAAAAGTTGAATGCATCTTCATACGTCAGGCCGAACCGTTGGGTTTGGGCCACGCTGTTTTGTGTGCCGAGCGCGTGGTTGGAAATAATCCTTTCGCGGTATTGCTTGCTGATGATTTTTTAACAAATTACGTACCTGGGGCTACCGCGGATCTTATAAAAGCGTTTGCGTACTCAAATAAATCGCAGCTGTCTGTAATGGAGGTTAATGGACCCGATATTTCGAAATACGGTGTTGTTGTACCCAATTGTACGGGTGCAGGGATCTCTGGCTTAATTGAAAAACCTGATCCGAGAAAGGCGCCTTCAAATCTCGCATCTATCGGGCGTTATGTTTTGACGCCCGATATCTTTAAAACGTTACGTGGTTTGACTGCTAGGCCCGGCGAAGAAATTCAATTGGCTGATGCGATTGATATTCACGCCAAGCTCGGATTAGTAGAAACAGTCTGCTTTAAGGGCCAGCGTTTCGACTGTGGATCAGTGGAGGGATTTATTAATGCAACAAATTTTGAGTATGAGCGCAGGCAGTCAGAATAAAATGCAGTCAATTACCCCCGTATTATTGGCTGGAGGGACAGGAACACGTTTATGGCCCCTATCTCGAAAATCATACCCGAAACAGTTTTCTAGGCTTATTGGGGAGACAACTCTCTTCCAAAACAGTGCCCAGCGGTTAACATCATCTAACACCCTTGAATTTGCTGCTCATATTACGCTTACAAACTCTGACTTCCGTTTTATTATTGGAGAGCAATTACAGGAAGTTGGGATTGATCCTGGTCCAATTTTGATTGAGCCAGAAGCAAAAAATACTGCAGCTGCTATTTTGGCAGCAACTATATACACTTATTCAAAAGACAAAGATGGAGTTTTACTTGTTGCTCCTTCAGATCACGTGATCCCCGAAACGCGCGATTTCCATGAAGCTGTCAAAGTTGGTTTATCACATGTTGACAATGGGAACATGGTGACCTTTGGTATCAAGCCTACACATCCAGAAACAGGATATGGTTATTTAGAATTATCAAGAAATGCTCTTGATGATTATGGAACATCACCTCTTAAGAATTTTGTTGAAAAGCCTGGTATGGACCATGCAGTGCAAATGTTGGCTGCTGGAAACTTTCTCTGGAATGCTGGGATTTTTTTATTTCGTGCTCGAGACATGATTGACGCATTTAAGGCTCTTGTACCAGAAATGTTAGATCTTGTCTCACAATCAGTTAGTAATATTTCTGTGGATTTAGGATTTATACGCCTTGCTGCAGAACCCTGGTCTATGCTCGATAATATCAGTATCGACTATGCAATTATGGAGAAAGCCAATAATTTGGTCGCGGTTCCTTACACATCAAAATGGTCCGATCTTGGAGGATGGGACGCAGTGTGGTCTGAAGGCACTCCAGATTCGTCCGGAAATGTAATTTCAGCCACTGCACACGCAATTGAATGCACCAATAGCCTGTTGCGCTCTGAAAGCAGCAATCAGCAAATTGTTGGTATTGGATTGGATGATATTATGGCGATCGCAATGCCAGATGCGGTGCTTGTCGCTCATAAAGAGCGGGCACAAGATGTGAAAAATGCTGTTTCACTTCTAAGAACAAAAGATATTTCTCAGGCTGAGAATTTTCCAAAAGATCATCGTCCTTGGGGTTGGTTTGAAAGTCTTATCTTGGGAAATCAATTTCAGGTTAAACGCATTTGTGTTAAGCCTGGAGCGGCATTGAGTTTGCAAAGCCATAATCATAGGTCGGAACATTGGATAGTAGTAGAGGGAACTGCGAAGGTTACGATAGATGAGGATGTCAAACTCGTGACGGAAGGTCAGTCAGTTTATGTGCCACTGGGTGCAGTTCACCGGATGGAAAACCCTGAAAAAGTGCCAATGGTTTTGATCGAAGTTCAAGTTGGAACCTATTTAGGTGAAGATGATATTATTCGTTATCAAGATGTTTATGCAAGGCATTGAAAGGAGTGATAAATGAAAAGTGCTTTAATCACTGGTATAACTGGTCAAGACGGTTCTTACCTTGCGGAGTTTCTGTTAGAAAAAGGTTACAAGGTGCATGGGATCAAGCGTCGTGCTTCTCTGTTTAACACGCAGCGTGTTGATCATATCTACCAAGACCCCCATGTCGAAAACAGTCACTTTAAGCTCCACTATGGAGATTTATCTGATACATCTAACCTTACCCGTATCATCCGTGATATTGAACCAGATGAAGTGTATAATTTGGGAGCGCAGTCTCACGTTGCCGTTAGCTTTGAAAGCCCAGAATATACTGCTGATGTAGACAGTATTGGCACTTTGAGATTACTTGAAGCGATCCGTTTCTTGGGATTAGAAAAAAAAAACCAAATTCTATCAAGCCTCTACATCAGAGCTCTACGGCCTGGTCCAAGAAACGCCACAAAAGGAAACAACGCCGTTTTATCCGCGCTCTCCTTATGCTGTCGCAAAGTTATACGCTTATTGGATTTGCGTAAATTATCGTGAGGCATATGGAATGTACGCCTGTAACGGTATCTTGTTTAATCACGAAAGCCCTCGCCGCGGGGAAACTTTCGTTACACGTAAAATTACTCGTGGATTAGCTAATATTGCACTTGGCTTGGAGACCTGTATTCACATGGGGAATATTGATGCACTTCGTGATTGGGGGCATGCAAAAGATTATGTTCGTATGCAGTGGATGATGCTGCAGCAAGATGAAGCGCGCGATTATGTTATTGCAACGGGGAAACAATACTCTGTTAGAGAGTTTATTATTTGGACAGCTAATGAGCTTGGCATTGAGATTGAGTTTAGGGGGTCTGGCATAGATGAGGTCGGTGTTGTGACTGCGGTCTCTGGAAACCTGGCACCAGCGATATCGATAGGACAAGAGATCATAAAAATAGACCCTCGCTACTTTAGACCTGCAGAAGTTGAAACACTCTTGGGAGACCCATCAAAAGCGAAAGTTGAATTGGGTTGGGAACCTAAGATAACAGCGCAAGAAATGTGTAAAGAAATGGTAGAAGAAGACCATAAAGCTGCGCGTCGGTTGGCACTCCTTAGAGATCATGATCTAGAACTTCCTGTGTCGAAAGAAAGCTAGATAATCAAATGAAGAAAATTTTTATTGCAGGTCACCAAGGAATGGTTGGTAGTGCTATTTGCAGGCAGTTGCAAGGACAGCCTAACGTAGAGCTGCTAACCCAAACACGCAAAGAATTAGATCTCTGCAAGCAGACGGCTGTTCAAGAGTTTATAAAATCGGAAAAACCTGACGAGATTATTCTTGCCGCAGCGAAAGTAGGAGGTATTCACGCGAATAACAATTATCCAGCTAATTTTATTTATGAGAATTTACAAATTCAGAATAATGTCATCCATACTGCGCATATAAATGATATTCAAAAATTGCTCTTCCTTGGCTCCTCATGTATTTACCCAATACAAGTGCAGCAGCCGATGAAGGAAGATGCTCTCCTGACAGGAGTACTGGAAGCCACGAATGAACCTTATGCGATTGCAAAGATTGCTGGTATCAAGATGTGTGAAAGCTACAACCGCCAATATCGAAGAGACTACCGTTCCGTTATGCCAACGAACCTTTACGGAGTAGGGGATAACTATCACCCAGAAAACAGTCATGTTGTGCCAGCACTTCTGAGACGTTTCCAAGAGGCAAAAGAAAGAAATGCAAAAGAAGTCGTTGTTTGGGGAACTGGCACACCAAAGCGTGAGTTTCTTTACGTAGATGATATGGCAGAAGCGAGTCTCTTTGTGCACAATCTTGATAAAGCAGTACTTGAAACGCATACACGACCCATGCTGTCTCACATCAATATTGGCAGTGGAAAGGAAATAACAATTAAAGAGCTTGCCGAAACAATAAAAGAAGTAGTTGGTTTTAATGGTAAGCTTACATTCGATCGCTCTAAACCAGATGGCGCACAACGAAAATTAATGGATGTAAGTTTATTGATTTCGCTCGGGTGGGAGAGTAAAATCTCGCTGAGGAAAGGGCTTGAAAATAGTTTTCACGATTTTAAATTGCTATCGGATTCAAAAAAATCTGACTTGGTCAGTTAAAAAAAGAGAATGAAATTGATAAAATAATAATATGGCGACAACAAGAATACGGAAACAAATTTTCAATAGTCAAGAATGGGAGTTTTTGCAGGAAAACTGTAATTATTCTACAAAAGATACAATATTCTTAAGCTTTGATATCGATTGGGTTCCAGATTATATGCTGGATGATGTTGCTGATTTGGTATCGCATTTAGATGTTTCATTTATGCATACCCATGGCTCTCCAGCAAGTTCTAGAATTGCAGAACACTTTCCAAGCGGTATTCACCCTAACTTGCAAAAGAATAGTGACCAAGGCGAAAATATAGATGATGCAATTAAGTTTCTTAATGACCTAAATGTAAGTTTTGAAACATGTAGGTTCCATGTATTAAATTTTGGATATCCTGATCTAACGAGATTAAGTGAGGTGGGTACCAAGCTCGATAGTTCCACTCTTTTGTTTAACGGTAAAAATATTTTGCCTGTGTACCATCATGATCTAGACATAGTGATAGCACCTTATTTCTGGGAAGATGGAATTTTTTTGAAAAGCAAAGATCATTACAAAAATAAAGAAATTATTGATTGGAAGTCGCCAGGGTTGAAAATTTTTGATTTTCATCCATTAGATATCTTTTTGAATACTTCAAGTATGCTTAACCGCAATGCGTTCAAAAACTCTGTATCCAAACTACAGGAGACTGATCAGCATTTTGCCAGAAAATTTATCGATAAAGATAATTACGGTAGTAGAAACATTCTATTGGATTTAATTGAAAAAGAGCAGAAAGGGGAAATTTCTATCAAAAGTTTGTCTACTCTGAATAAAGAATTTCGTGAGTCGATGCTATGAAGAAAATAGCTATATTAGGTCATCAAGAGGTAACAAAAGTTGTTGCAGAGCACCTGTGTGATCGAGATTTATCACCCGCGATAATTTCGCTTTCGCAGACCAAAGCTAAAGATATTAAAGAATATGTTAACTTAAAGAATTATTGCAAAACCAAAGGTCTCCATTTTTGTGAACTAAGCGATTATTCACTAGTATCACAAAAAAGTATGGATTTTTTTTTACAGGAAGCTTTTGATATAATATTCGTAGTGGGGTGGTCACGACTAATTCCTGAGTCACTTTTGGAACTAACCGGGCCACGTTTCATTGGATGGCATGGCGGTCCTTTTGCACCCCCTAGATGTCGAGGCCGAGCAGTTGTCAATTGGTCTATTCTTAATAATGAAACAGATTTTTTTATATACACAATGATTTTGAAGGCTGGTGTAGATGATGGAGATATAATAGATATGTCTGCTCTCTCAATAACTGCGAATGAAACGGCACAAAGTTTATATTTGAAGTGTGCATTTCGATTGGCTGAAATGCTGACATCCTATACATCTCCTGATTTCAATTTTAAAATAATCCCGCAATCTTTAGACACACCTACGTATCTTCCTAAACGTACACCAGTTGATGGTGAAATTGATTGGCAATTACCTTGCAGAGTAATTGAACGTTTGGTCAGAGCATTGAGTTTTCCTTTTCCACCAGCTTGGTCAAGAATAAAAGATAATCTTGTGCTGATAAAACGTGTTCGGGCTCTAGATCATGAGCCCAATTCAAAAATGAAGATTGGGTCAATTTATCATGTGACTGAAAATGATGACTTAGTGGTCGTTACAGGTTTCGGAATGTTGCTGGTTGAAGAATATGAAAATGTGGAAGGTATTTTAATTTCTCGAGGAGATTGCTTTCAAGAGGCTGAGAAAAAAGGCAACGCGACTATTAATTATTGATTATTTTTATTTTATCATTCAATGGTGAGTTTATTTCAAACTTTATATTGAGAAAAACTCAAGTGCTTTGATTTAGTGCTTGGTTCTCAATATCCGTCTGCACGCAAAATTGCATCTGGCCTGAGAGCTCAATTAGTAAATATTTTGTTGCGTCAGAATTCCGTAAATAATCTTAAAACTCTAAATTAATTGGGCAACTTATGAAGTACATTAAGGATCGGTGTATTGTTAATCAGCATGAAAACCTAGTTTACCGAAACTAATCCATCTTAAAATAATGAGAAAAATCACTAGATTTAGTTGTGCTATTTTAATGCCTACGATGGCTACGGTAGAGCAAGCCAAACCCAATACCTAAGATAACGCCAGTGATGTCTGCAATCCAGTCGCTAAAGTCTGCACTTCGCCCGAAGCTTGGCTGAATAAGTTCAATTACTCCACCGAAAGCGCTTGCTCCAATAAATACAGGTAACAATCCAAAGCGCCCGGTGCGAGAGAGGGGAAATGACAGAGCTGCAAAAGCGATGCTATGAGCAATTTTGTCACTGCCGTCGGGGGCTGGCGGTGGTGCTTCCAGAGGCCAAAGCATCGCTACGGTCAGCGTGAGGGTCACGATAAGTGTCAGGGGGATATCAAGATACTTACGCATTAAGCAAGGCTATCGGTCATAGTGATTGATAGCAATAATAGAATTGAAAAATAAAGTTTATTGCCGAAAATAATAAACGTCGAGATATCAAGAGCTTGTGGGCTCCAATTAGTTAAAGTTATGGATGGTATTAAGTCACCATACTAAGCAAAGAGCATATAGGTTGTATAAATGTTATCTAAGACTTACTCTAAGTGCTAAGAGTGAATTTATTTAGTTGAAGCCCATAATGTACAACAAAATAATAAGGTTATTTACAGCTTTAATATTTTCTTCAATTCCCTTTTTTTTATTGGCAGAGCAAATTGAAACTCAAATTTCCGCTGATACTATCACTGTTGAGCACGGTGGGATTTTAACTGCTGAAGGAAATGTTCTCGTTCAGTATGGCAACAATAAAATTGAAGCAGGAGCTCTTAAATTTAATCAAAAAACCAAAGAAATAAAATTTACAGAGATACAAGATTTTCAGGATGGAAAGGCTATTAGTCTCTCAGCTTTGGAGGCAGTAATTAGTAGTGATTTATCTGATGGAATTATTAGTGCAGCTAATCTAATACTCGATAAGACAATTAAGATCCAAACAGGCGAAGTACGATTGAAAGATGGGCAAATTTCTAGTGTCTCTGGAATTTCTCGAGTGACATCTTGTGAGGAATGCGAGGGTAAAGAACCGAATTGGTATTTGAGTGCTTCATCTGCAAGGAGAGACAGTGAGAATTCCAATATTGTCTACAAAGATGTGACCGTCCGTGTAAAAGGTTTACCCATTGCCTACATTCCTTATCTTAGGATGCCAGATCCAAGCGTCGATCGCGCACGAGGGTTTTTAGTTCCAGAAGCAGTTTTGACATCTAATTTGGCAAGTGGATTAAAACTACCTTATTTTATACCAATGGGCTTAAGTAGTGATCTTTTGATAACTCCCTATTTTTCATCTAAAACCAAGACCTTGGAGTACCGTTACAGAAAGAAATTTAAAAAAGGTGAGTTGACTTTCAATGGCGCTCTGTCAGATGACGGTCT
>MDTG01320249.1_pt1 | contig 24749 bp, 26 predicted proteins | sample 811421 | NCBI WGS metagenome assembly MDTG01 (sample SAMN05326645, study PRJNA326480) | marine metagenome | isolation source: seawater | place: Pacific Ocean: South East | collected 2011 | reverse complement strand
TTTTTGATGGCGTCTAATACCGCTGGGTCCGTTTGTGTAAGACTGCTTTCGAAAAAAACTTGTGCTGTCATGTTGCCTCCAATTAAATTGTTATCCTACTAAATTAATTTTATCAAGTCTAGCTTGATGACGTCCGCCTTCATAATTGGTATTTAAAAAGGTTATTAAACATTTAATAGCTTCTTCCGAAGAAATCAACCTCGAACCTAAAACTAATACATTCGCATCGTTGTGTTGCCTAGCAAGCTTGGCCATCTGATAATTCGTACATAAAGCCGCTCTAACTCGACTGTATCTATTTGCAACCATAGACATTCCTATCCCAGAACCACAAATCAAAACACCTCTTTCATATTTTTTGTTGTGTATTAAAAATGATAATTTATGTCCATAGTCTGGGTAATCAACCGAATCTCCTGAGAATGCACCTAGGTCTTTGAACTCTAGACTAATTTTAGATTTTACAGTCAAAGTCTCTTTTAATTCATATCCAGCATGATCAGAGGCTATTAATATCTCCTTCACTTTTATCTATCCTCCAGCTTTTTGATATCTCGTTTAAGTTCAGATGATAAAAAATATAATCCAATTATATTCGGCACCGACATAGCAAAAATCATGGAATCTGAAAAGTTAATAACACTCTCCAAATTCATCGACGAACCTACAATAGTAAAACTCAAGAAAATCAATTTAAAAGAATATTTACTAAAGTTTCCAATCCCAAACAAATAAGTCCAACATCGTAAACCATAATATGACCAAGTTATAAGAGTTGAAATTGCGAATAAAGTGATGGCTACAGCTAATATTGTCGGGAACCAACTGAAAACTGATTCAAATGCTCTTGATGTTAATTCAACCCCTTGTATCCCTGTGTTATTTTCGTAAACACCTGTTATAATTATCACAAGAGCTGTCATAGAACAAACAATGATCGTATCTACTACTGGAGATAATAATGACATAAATCCAGTATTTAAATGATTATCGCTCTTAGCCGGAGCGTAAGCTATAGGTGCAGAACCTATTCCAGATTCATTTGAAAATACAGCACGCTTTACCCCTGCTATTAATGACCCAATTAGTCCTCCTACTGACGCATCAATATTAAACGCATTTTCAAAAATTTTAGTCAGAGACTCTGGTAGTAAATTAATATTAGAAATTATTATAAATAAGCAGGAAATCACGTAAATGAATGCCATAAGAGGAACTAATTTTTCTGTAACTTTTCCTATCGATTTTATTCCACCAATTATAATGAAGCCGACTATGAAAGCAAAAATCAGCCCCCCTAACCATCCCTTGTTGTAAAAAAAACTATCCTGTGATCCAGTTGCTTCAACAATTTGTTGAAATGCTTGATTTGCTTGAAACATGTTACCACCACCAAAAGACCCGCCAATACAACAAATAGCAAAAAAAACTGCTAAAAATTTGCCAGTTTTGTAATAACCAAGGTTACCAAGGCCGTCTGAAAGATATCTAATTGCACCTCCAGATACAGTACCATCTTTGTGAATAACTCTGTATTTATGTCCTAAACTTACCTCAACAAATTTAAGTGTCATACCAAAAAAAGCTGTAATAATCATCCATAACATTGCTCCTGGTCCACCAATAGATATTGCTACAGCAACACCAGCAATATTTCCAAGACCTATTGTGCCAGACATCGCAGCTGTGAATGATTGAAAATGTGTAATCTCTCCTGGATGGTTTGGATTATCATATTTTCCAAAAGCGACTCTTAAAGCTCTTTTAAAGTAGAAAATATTAACAAAATTAAAATAGAAAGAAAAATATAAACTAGCAAAAACTAACCATATCACGATGAAGGGAACTTGAGTTTCAAAGAAAGTGAAACTTCCAAATATTATGTTTGTAATTAAATCTGAGGTTGGCTTTAAATATGACTCTATCTTATAATCTAAATTATCGAACATAATTAAGTTTAAACTAAAAAAATATTACTGCAAAATTTCAATTAATTTTTCGTACGAGTCTACTAAATTTTTAGGGGTAATGCAAAAAGGAGGCATAAGATAAATTGTATTACCTAGTGGTCTAAGAAGTAATCCGTGTTTTATAAATTTATCTTTTAGATTTCTACTTTCTTCTGAACCGTAATTACTACCTATGCAATTATAATCAAATGCGGCAATGGTACCCAACATCCTAACTTTGCTGATATTTTTTTTTTTGGAAAGCTCTTCAAGATAATTTTCATGAATATCTGATATTTTTTTTATTTTTTTAAAAGTGTTATCTTTATCAAATAATTCCAATGAAGTTAATGCTGCTGAACAAGCAACTGGATTAGCGGAGAAAGTGTGACCATGTAAGAAAGTTTTTTCAAAATTTGCGTCTATAAATTCTTTATGAATATTCTCATCAAAAACTGTTGTCGCTAAAGGTATAAAACCTCCGGTAAGTGATTTTGCAAGACAAATTATATCAGGATAGATATCGAGATGATTACATGCAAACATTTTTCCTGTTCTTCCAAAACCTGTCATTACTTCGTCAAAAATGACAACTATTCCAGATTCCTTACACATCCTCACAAATTGTGATAAAAATTCTTTTCTACATATTCTCATACCACCTGCACCTTGAATTAAAGGTTCTATGATCACAGCTGCTATCTCATTTTTTTCTTTTTTAATTAACTTTGATATTTGTAGTAATGCTTCATTCTCATTTCTTTTTAATTCATTGTTCCCTCGCCAACACTCTGGAAAATCTATAAAATCAACTGGATTTAGCATATCTTTAAAAGGTTCGTAAAAACCAGAAGACTGACCAACTGACATAGCACCAAAAGTATCTCCGTGATATCCTCCTTTGAAAGCCACAAATTTATTTTTTTTTTTACCCTTATTATACCAGAATTGGACTGCAACTTTCATTGCTATTTCAACAGCTGTAGATCCATTATCAGAATAAAAAACTCTTGATAAATTTTTTGGTAAAAAATTTACTAATTTCTCAGCTAAATCAACTGCTGGACTGTGGGTGAAACCAGCAAAAAGAACTTGTTCTAATTTTTTTGATTGATTGAATACAGATTCAATTATTTCTTTACGACAATGACCATGAGTGTTAATCCACCAAGAAGATATAAGATCTAAATACTCATTTCCATCAATATCATATAACTTTTCACCCTTAGCATTATCAATAATTATTGGATCCTTAGAACCTTGAATTTGTGTAAATGGATGCCAAAGATATCTTTTATCTTTATTGATTATATTTTTTTTCATTTCTATATACTGACAAATGTTTTTTTTAAATCATCAATCACAAGTTTATTAATTTCTTTTTTTATGGGTATACGAGCCAGAATTTTTAGTTCTTTTCCATAAATTTTTTTACCGTGTAGTAAAATTGTCTGAATTGTCTTTGCCTCTTCATTACCTACGAACACCAAACCAAAAAGTTTAACATTCCTCTCTTTTATACATCTAATTGACAAAAGGGTGTGATTTATTGTCCCCAAACTTGTTCTGCAAACTAAGATCACTGGGAGTTGAAAGATATTTGCATAATCATACAAATAAAAATTTTTATTAATTGGAACATGAAGCCCACCGGCACCCTCAATAATTATTTTCTTGTCAAATTTAAATTTTTTTATTTTTTTTAATTTCTTAATATCTATAGATACATTTTCATACATAGCGGCGATATTTGGGCTGAGTGATTTCTTAAAAAAATATGTCTCTTTGATTATTGTTTTTCTTTTACATATTTCAGATATGATATCGGAGTCTTTCATTCCATTCTTATTTAATCCACATTGTATGGGCTTGTGGTAAATAGCATCTAGTTTGTTTACCAAAATTGCGGAAACAATTGTCTTACCCACGTTGGTATCAGTTCCTGTAATAAAAAAGCCCTCTAGCATTAATTTTCTATTTTTTTAAAAAACAAGTAACTGATTTTGAAGTTTGCTACAATACTATCTGAATCTCGTCTTAATTTTAAAAGTTCATTTTTTTTAATTTTACTTGAGAGGTTTATATGAGTGCCGGTTTTTTTTAAATTCATAAAAAAATCCAAAATATTTTTATAATTTTGGTTATGTTCAATTTCTTTGTGCCTAAAATAAAACTTATTACAGTTAAATTCTTTTGCAAAACTTCTAATATCAGGAAATTTATTTATTAATATTCGATGCTTTTTTTTTAAACTATTGAAGCTTTTAGAATTAGGTAACGACAAAAGTAAAACTGTATCTTTTTTTACTGAATTTAGAATTTTTTTTATCAACTGAAAAAAATTTCTAGACCAATGAGTTGCCATATTAGAAATTATAATATTATATTTTTTAAAATCATTAAAGTTATCAAAGTCTTTTTGGTAAAAGTTAATATCATCATGACTTATTTTTTTTTTAGAAACTTGTAACATTTTTTTTGAAATATCCAGCATATCAATTTTCTGAATATTAATTTTTTCTAATAATTTTTTACTTGTTTCACCAGTACCACAACCGAGATCGAGAAGAATTAAATCGTTTTTCTTATTCTCTCTTAAATCAAAAAATAGAGTTAATAATTTCTCTAATACCTCACTCTGCAGAGTATTATGATTGTCGTAAATATTGGAACTTTTATCAAATGATAATTCAACTTTTTGTTTTAATAGTTTCATTAAATTTCACTTAAAAAATTCTTAATAATCTTAAAACAACTATTTGGGTCTTTTAAAGGAAAACCATGATCGTAATTTTTAAAAATTTTAACCTGATGACTTTTATTTTTAAATGTTAATATTTTTTTTTTTTCAAAACTAAAAACTTTATCACTAAGAGAATAAATTGAGAGAATTTTATTTTCTAAATTTAAAAAAGTAGTCAATAAATCTTCAGATCTTAGTTCAATAAGAGATTTCTTAAGATTATTTTTATTAAAAAGATCCTTTGGTTTATAACTAATATTACAGAGTTTATGAAAATTTTTAATTACTTGCTCTGGTTTCATATCAATATTTTCGATCATTCTGTCTATTCTAATTGCTGTTTTCAAAGGATTTAATTGCAGATTAATAAAATCTGGAGTACCAAAAAAATTTATCAAAGCTCTGCACCTTATTTTTTTTTTTAGAAACCAATGAAGTCCATATGAATGCACTATAAAAATGGTGTTTGCTTCAGATGAAAAGTTGTAACATTTTTTAACATTCTTTGAGAAATAATTTAAATCAATACTAATTGATTTTTTTGATAAATGGTTCTCTTCTATCTGTTTTTTCACTGGATTCCAAAAAGACTTATCGAAAGACCAACCATGAACAAAGTAAAAGTTATACTTCATTTTTTTTATAAATGGACAAAGTATTAATAAATCTTTCTAGTGTGCTTTTTTTTAAAGATGAAGTTATAGACAATCTTATTCTTTCTTGATTAACAGGAACAGTGGGTGGTCTTACGTCCTTAACAAAAAAACCACTCTTAAACAAAAACTTAACTAACTTCTTACATTTTTCAGGGTTGTTCAATACGATTGGTATTATATGAGAGCTTGAATTTGATGTGTTAAAAGAAAGTTCTCTTAATTTTTTTAAAACGTACTCAAAATTATTTTTAATTTTGTTTCTAAGATTTTCAACTTTTGGATTTTTTTTCACAGCGGCATAAATAGAACCCAGATTGGATGGTGGTAAAACAGTTGAATAGATCAAACCACCACAGTGATTTACTATAATCTTATGAAAGTACTTTGAACATGACACAAATGATCCATAACTTCCCATGGCTTTACTAAATGTTCCAACAATTATTTCTGTCTCTGGTTTTGTTTCATCTCCGGATAAACCTGAACCATTGCTACCAAATACTCCAAATGCGTGAGCTTCATCTAAATAGAGCAGAGCGTTATATTTTTTAGATAAAAATCTTGCAATCTTAATATCTAAAAAATCACCATCCATACTAAATAATGTTTCAGAAATAATAATTTTTCTTGAATCAATTGGTACTTTTTTTAATAAACTTTCGAGATGGTTGTAATCAAGATGTCTATATCGAAATAATTTTTGTCTTGAAAAAATGCATCCAAAATTAATACTAGCATGGTTATACTTATCAGAAAAAATATAGCATTTTTTTCTTCTTCCAAGGTTGTTTCCTGTCAATGTGGGTATCAAAGTAGAATTAAGAAGAAATCCATTACCAACAATAATTGATTTTTCATGCTTTAAATTTTTACTTATCAAATTTTCAATCATTGAAATCTTATCTAAATTTCCAGTAATCAACCTTGATGACGATAAACTTGTCCCATACCTTTTAAGCCAGCTTAATGATGTATCAATAATTTCTTTATCTTTTGATAATCCTAAATAATCGTTACTTGCTAGATTTATTAATGATTTGCCTTTGTATACAAGACGACCTTCGGTATTAGAGGGACCCCTTTCGCTATGATCAAAATTTTCTAACTCTCGAAATAGATTTTTATTATTTGAAATATAATTTGTCACAGTTATTATGTATTATAACAACATAACCATTAAAGAGAATATATGAAAGAAGAAACCATAGTTTTACATGCCGGGCACAGGAGAGATGAAACAACAACTTCCGTTGCAGTTCCAATATATCAAACCACTTCGTATCAGTTTAACGACACAGATCATGCTGCAAAGCTATTTTCATTACAGGAACTTGGGAATATCTATACAAGAATAATGAATCCAACCTGTGCGGTTTTGGAGGAGAGAATAACAAAACTTGACGGTGGTGTTGCGGCGATGGCTGTTAGCTCAGGACAAGCAGCGTCAGCTTTTTCTATTCAAAACATTTGTCATTCAGGTGATAACTTTGTTAGTTCTACAGATTTATATGGTGGAACATGGAATCTATTTTCGAACACCTTAAAAGAAGTTGGTATTGAATGCAGATTTGTTGATCCAACAAAACCTGAGCAATTTGAGAATGCAATTGACGATAAAACAAGATGCATCTATGCAGAGACTCTTCCAAATCCAAAACTCAATGTTTTTCCAATTAGCGAAGTCTCCCAAATTGGAAAAAAGCATAAGGTACCCTTGATAATGGACAACACAGCAGCACCTTATATTTGCAAACCAATTTCTCATGGAGCAAACATTGTTGTTTATTCCACAACAAAGTATATTGGCGGTCATGGACTCTCAATTGGTGGTATAATTGTTGATGGAGGAAATTTTGATTGGGAGGGAGCAGGAGAAAGGTTTCCAATGCTAAATTCACCTGATCCAAGTTATCATGGAGCTGTTTGGTCTGAAGCAGCAAAAGCACTCGGGCCTATCGCTTATATTTTAAGAGCAAGAGTAATATTACTTAGAGACTATGGTTCATCTATGAGCCCATTTAATGCTTTCACTTTTATACAAGGTTTAGAAACCTTACCTTTGAGAATGCAAAGACACTGTGAGAATGCAAATCTTGTTTCTGAATTTTTATCTAAAAATAGTAAGGTACAAAAAGTGATTTATCCTAGTCTTATGGACGGTGTTCACAAAGAAAGAGCCGAAAAGTATATGTCTGGAAGATCAGGTGCATTACTGGGGTTTGAATTAAAAGGTGGAGAAGAAGCTGGAAAGAAATTCATAGATAGTTTAAAATTATTTTATCATGTTGCTAATATAGGTGATGCCCGATCGTTGGCTATTCATCCAGCCTCAACAACACATTCACAATTATCGTCTGATGAACAATTGTCTTCTGGTGTTACACCTGGTTATGTAAGACTCTCAATCGGCATTGAACACATAGATGATATTCTCGAGGATCTTGGCCAGGCTCTGAATAAAATCTAAATGAGACATGCTCCAGGAAATGGATTTCCCTACCACAGAGGAAGAAGATTAAGAAAATCAAATAGCATTAGGGATTTAGTTTCAGAAACCTCCCTAACCACAGATGATCTAGTTATGCCTTTTTTTTTAAAAGAAGATAATGATAGCTCTAATACAAAAAATCTTTATGGTCTTAAAAGATATACTATAAAGGAACTTTGTATTGTATTAGAGGAAATAGAGGAATTTGGTATCAAAGCCATCGCAATTTTTCCAAAAATTACAGAGGAAAAAAAGTCTATTAAAGCCGAAGAGAGCTATAACGAAAAAAACTTAGTTTGTAGAAGTTTAAGGATTTTGAAAAAAAAATTTCCTAAACTTGTCATCATATGTGATGTGGCACTTGACGCTTACACGTCAACAGGTCATGATGGTATAATAGACACATTTGGTGAAGTTAATAATGATCAAACAGTAGAAGCTCTTACAAAAATGTCAATTTCTCTTGTGTCATCTGGCTGCGAGGTGATTGCTCCTAGTGATATGATGGACGGGAGAGTAAAATCAATAAGGGAAAACTTAGAATCATCGGGTTTTAAAGAAACTATCATTATTTCATATAGTTCAAAATTTTGTTCAAATTTTTACACTCCTTTTCGTGATGCAATTGGTAGTTCCCAAAATTTAGGAAATTCAAAAAAAAATTCATATCAAATTAATTTTAGAAATAGAAAAGAGGCTCTTAAGGAGTCTCTGGAAGATATAGATGAAGGCGCAGATATAATTATGGTTAAACCTGCAGGATATTATTTAGACATAATCAGAGAAGTTAAAGATAATTGTTTGATTCCAGTGGCAGCATTTCAAGTAAGTGGTGAATATTGTTTGATTAAAAGTGCTGCAGACAAAAAATTAATTAATTTGAAAGATTGTGTATTAGAGAGCTTAAATTGTATTAAACGTTCAGGTGCTGATTTGATTTTTTCTTATTTTTCTCTAGAAGCTGCTAAATGGATAAATGAACAATCTTAATTTATAGACTTGATTTTTGTTCATTATCAGATTAATAATTTAACAAAAACATAAAGGAGATATTAAATGACCAGAAAACATCCCGGAAGATTTCATATAGCTATTCCAGGGCCAACAAATATACCTGAAAGAATATTGAATGCTATGCACATATCATCAGAGGATCAAAGAAACCCAGAAATTCCAGAATTAACAATACCTCTGTATCAAGATGTAAAAAAAGTATTTAAATCGGTTGATGGGCAGGTCTTTCTCTTTCCAGGATCTGGAACAGGAGCTTGGGAATCAGCAATTATCAATACTATGTCACCAAACGAAAAAGTCTTAATATATAGATACGGTCAATTTAGCCACTTATGGGCTGACATGTTCAAAAGGCTCGGACTTGATGTGGAAATGGTAGAGAGAGAATGGGGAACAGGCACTCCACCTGAAGAAGTAGAAAAGACTCTCAAAAATGATGTGGATCACAAAATTAAAGTTGTCTGTGTAACACAAAATGAAACAGCTACAGGTGTTACCTCTCACGTTGGTGATATCAGAAAAGCAATCGATGCTGCTAATCATCCAGCTCTTTTATTTGTTGACGGTGTAAGTTCAATCGCCTCAATTGATTTTAAAATGGATGAATGGAAAGTAGATTGCGCGATATCGGGATCTCAAAAAGGATTTATGTTACCATCTGGAATGGCAATCATGTGTGTAAGTCAAAAGGCTTTAGAAGCACACAAAAATGCTCAGCTTAAAAGATGTTACTATTCTTGGGAAGACCAAATCGCGACAAATAAGGATGGATATTTTCCTTATACACCTCAAATTCCAATGCTCAGAGCCTTGCAAGAATCTTGTAACATGATTTTTGAAGAAGGTTTAGAAAACGTTTTCAAAAGACATCATAGAATTGCTGAAGGCGTAAGAAAAGCAATCCAAGAGGGCTGGGAATTAAGCCTGTGCGCTAAAGATCCTTATTGGTACTCCGATACAGTTTCAGCAATAGTAGTTCCTGAGGATAAAGATGCAAAAAAAGTACTTTCAACTGCATTTAACAAATATCATCTTTCATTAGGAGCTGGTTTAACTGAAGTCGCTGGAAAAGTTTTCAGAATAGGTCATCTTGGTGATTTAAACGAGTTACAAGCTTCAGCTTTTATTAATGGTGCTGAAATGGCAATGATTGACTCAGGTATTAATGTAAAACCAGGTAGTGGAATCGCTGCTGCCTCTGAATATTGGAGAAAGGCCTTAGATAATGACTCAAAAGTACAGAGTATTGGTAACAAGGAAGTGGCCTAGCAGTGTTGAAAAGGAACTTAAAGAGACATTTGATACAACTCTTAACGAAACTGACACACCTTTAACCGAAAACGAACTAATTGAAGCTATAAACAATTACGACGCTTTACTACCTACAGTCACAGATACTATAAGTGATAAAATAATCTCTTCCAGTAACAGAAAGGCCAAAATTATTGGTAATTTTGGAGTTGGATTCAATAATATTGATATAGACTCAGCAAAAAAAAATAGTGTAGTTGTTACAAATACCCCTGAGGTACTAACAGATTGTACAGCTGATATTGCAATGTTACTTTTATTGGGTGCAGGAAGAAGGGCTTCTGAAGGAGAATTTCATGTAAGAAAAAAAGAATGGACGGGTTGGCGACCTACTCACATGATGGGAACAAAAATCACCGGCAAGGTATTGGGTTTGGTTGGTATGGGAAGAATAGCTCAAGCAGTTGCCCATAAAGCACATTTCGGTTTTAATATGAAAATTATTTATTACGATCCATATTTTAAAGACACTAATGTAGCTAAAAATTATAATGCTGAATCATGTAAGAGTATCGAAGATTTGTTAAAGCAGTCAGATTTTGTTTCACTTCACTGTCCATCAACAAATGAAACTAAAGGCCTCATTAATTTTGAACTCTTATCTAAAATGAAAAAATCAAGCTATCTCATAAACACTGCACGGGGAGATATAATTGTTGAGAACGATCTAGTAAAAGCATTAGAGCAAAATATGATTAAGGGAGCAGGTCTAGATGTTTATGAAGAAGAACCCAAAGTGAATTCTAAATTACTGAGCCTCAAAAATGTTTTCATGTTACCTCATTTAGGAAGCGCTACGGAAGAAACTAGAGAAGCGATGGGATTGAGGGTGCTCTCAAACATTATCTCATTTTTTGACGGTAAAGAACCAGCAGATAGAGTCGTATAGTTGTCTGAGAACTCACATAGAGTTTTTGATAACCACAACAAAACCTTGCTTGAACTTTTTAATAAAGGCATTTCTTCGGTTAGACCGGACAACTTTTTAAAAAAATTTCTACATATTTCAAAAAATAAAATAATTGTTAGAGATGGTGAGCTAGACAAAGAATATTCTAATTTCAAAAATGTGATTCCAATATGCATAGGAAAAGCTTCTGTAGATATGGGAAAGACATCACTGTTAATTTTAAAAGAACTTAAAAAAAATATTTTGGAAGGAATCATAGTTGTAAACAACGAAAACTTTCAAGATGTTCCAGGGTTTAAATGTTTTAAGTCTGGTCACCCTATTCCTAATCAAGACGGACTACGTGCGGCAAAGTTTATAGAACAAAGACTCGGAAACCTAGATAATGATACCTTAGTATTGTTATTCCTTTCTGGAGGAGGTTCGGCCCTTTTACCATATCCTTGTTCAAATATTTCTTTAAAAGACAAAATTAAAATTAATGAACTCTTGTTAAATTGTGGTGCCAATATCAAGGAAATAAATACAGTTAGAAAACATCTCTCAAGAATAAAGGGTGGAAATTTTTTAAAAATGTCTCATCCAGCAAAAGTTCATGCTTTTATACTCTCTGATGTGATTGGAGACGATTTAAGTTCTATAGCTAGTGGTCCTACGGTCCCAGATAATACATTATTTGTAGATGTTAAAAAAATATTACAAAAATACAATATCTGGAAAAAAACATCATTAACAATACAGGATTATATTAATAAAGGAATCTCTAATAAAGAATTTGAGACTCCCAAAAAAAACAGTTTTTTATTTAAGAATGTTCAAAATACAGTCGTGGGTAGTAATTTCTTGTGTTTACAGACAATCCAGAATTTCTGTAAATCAAGAAAAATTAACTCTCATATATGGAAACGAGATGTTGAAGGAAATGTTGAAGATCTTGCTAGAAAATTTGTTTCCGATATCAAAAGAGAAAAATTTAAAAGACCCATAACACTTATTTCAGGAGGTGAAAGCACTGTAAAATTAAGAGGTAACGGAAAAGGAGGAAGAAATCAAGAATTCGCACTCCACTTCATTAAATATGCAGACAAAATAATACCTAATTTTAAATTCACCTTACTTTCCATAGGAACTGACGGAAGAGATGGACCAACCAACGCAGCTGGTGCTATAGTCAATCAAGATAGCTTATCCCAAATAAACAGCATCCATAATTTTGACCTTGAAAAAGAATTGAATAATAATAACTCATATGAAGTATTGAAAAAAATTAATTCACTTGTAATAATTAATGGAACAAATACTAATGTAGCTGATTTACAAATTATAATGCTTGAATAAATATGGGTACTGCAAAATTAAATGATTTACTTTTTAGAAGTTCTATCGAGTTTCCTTGCTCATACATCAAAGGTAAACTAGAAAAAAGATTCTACGTAAGTATTGCAACTCAAAATTGCACTAATATAGTCTCAGAGCTTACAAAGAGAGGTTTTAGAAGAAACTATAACCATATGTATATTCCATCTTGTAAAGATTGTAATTCCTGCATATCATCAAGAATTAACATCAACAAATTCATTTTTTCTAGGAGCAATAAAAGAAACCTTAAAATCAATAATGACTTATCACTTGTTGTAAACAAAGATTACAATGAAAAAAGATTTAATTTGTTTAAATACTATTGCAGTGTGCGACACACTGACGGTGGAATGAAAAGCATGACTGAAAACGAATTTATAGCTTTTTTTCATAGATCTATAAATGAAACGAAAGTTTTCGACTTAATTGACCAAAATCAAAAACTTTATGGCTCTATTCTTTTAGATATTTTAAGTGATGGTTATTCCGCGGTTTACAGTTTTTTCGATCCAGATCTAAATAAAAGAGGATTAGGAAAAAACTTAATTTTAAAAACAATAGATACCATGAAAAAAAGTCTTGGTGGATACCTTTATCTTGGTTACTGGGTAAAGGAATCTGATAATATGAACTATAAGTCTTCATTTAATAATATTGAATATTTTAAGGATGGTCAATGGACATCATCTACCTTATAAATCATTGTAGTATTTGAATATCTGATCTCTATAAATAAATTTCAAATTTTTGTTGTCTAAAATCTTTTTTAAAAAAAATAAGTTTATTTTCATTGCATCCAAATAATCTTCATAATAATTTTTTTGAAAACCTTCTTTCATGCATAAAGGGATTCTAAATAATTTATGAGCAAGCTTTTTTCCTACTTCGAAACTAACAGCATTTCCAGTTCTAGGTGAAATGAAATGAGTATTACTTTTTTTTTGAGATACATAACAGTATTTAAAATTAAATCCATAACCCAGATGTTTAAGTAAATTTGTTTCCCAATTTAGATACCTGCCTACAAGGAAATTTCTATCCTTATTAGTTAACGACGATAGTTTCGCCACATCCTCATAAATATTAATATTTTTTTCCCATAAAGGTAAGAATCTTATACATAATTCAGAGGCTGACGCTTTGATAATTGAAAATAAATAATCATCAATATATGTTGAATTATTTTGTTCGCATTTCAAATAGCCTAAAGCATTTTTGTCTTTGGAGCTCCACGAAAATAAAATTTTGTCAAGGTTCAAAAAATTGACGATATTTTTTTTTGATGTTTTAGTCAATCCTTTTACCAAACCATTTTCTTTTGAAAGAATATATAGAATTTTCGAATTCTCACCAAATCTTGATGAATACAAAAAAAATCCTTCGTCAGTAATTTTCATTGAAAATATAGATTATTTTTTTTTAACCACTAGATTTAAAAAAACTTTTTTTTTCAAAAGTTTTTCTATTTCTAACCTTGCTCTTGATCCAATCATTTTTATTTTTTCTCCTTTTTTTCCAATAATAATAGATTTTTGAGACTCTTTTTGTACTAAAATATCTTGATAAATGGTCAATATTTTCTTTTTATCATCAATTGTAGTATTGATTTCAGAGGTATAAGGGATTTCTTTATTCAAAAGATTAAATATCTTCTCTCTTGTTATTTCAGATATTTGGTATCTTATATCTTTATCAATAAAGGTATCACGTTTATAAATCCAATCTCTTTCTGGAATGTATTTTAAAATTTTATTAATGAAATATTCAATACCTTTATTCTTCTTTGCTGAAATCAGGAAAGTTTCAAAGAAATTTAATTTTGAATTTAATAATCTTGAAACTTCCAACATTTTTTGTTTTTTGACTAAATCAATTTTATTTAAAACTAAAACGTTTTTTTTAAACTTTTTTGAAAATAATCTGAAATTTTCAATATTTTTTTCGTTCAATTCTTTTTTTAGGTCAACAATTATGCAATTTATATCTATATCAATAGGCGTATTTACTGTCATTCTTGAATAATGTTTATTATAAAATTTTTTGTCTTCAATTATTCCAGGAGTATCTGTAAAAATTATTTGTGTTTCATCTCTATTAAATATTCCAGAAACTTGATCTTTTGTTGTTTGCACTTTAGAACTTACGATTGATATTTTTTGTTTAATTATAGAATTTAATAAAGTTGATTTTCCTGCATTTGGAAGTCCCATAAACAAAACGATTCCACAATATTTTTTTTTATTCTTCAATTTTTTTTAAAAGGATGCTTGCAGCATTAATTTCTGCATCTTGTTTATTTTTTCCTTTACCAGTAGCAAAGAATTTTTTATCAAAAGTCACACTAAAAGTAAATTCTGGATCATGTTCCGGTCCTTTTTTACCCACACATTTATATACAGGAAGTTTTTTTCTTGTTCTTAAACACCACTCCTGCAATCTTGATTTTGGATCATGATTTGACAAATCAATTTTCTCAATTTCATTTTTCCATAGTCGTAATATTACTCTTTCAACTGTAGTATAATTAGAATCTAAAAAAATGGCACCAATTAAAGCTTCCATTGAATTCGCTTTAATGGATTTAAAAGAACTATTACTAATTTCTTTAGAAGTTTTTAAATATTTTTTTAAGTTAATTTTATCTGATATTTTTACCAATGTTTCTTTACAAACCAATAATGATAATTTTTTCGCAAGATTACCCTCTGAATCTTTTTCAAAAGTAGAAAGGATTTTTTTTGAAATTATTAATCCAAGCACTCTGTCCCCAAGAAACTCAAGTTTCTCATAATTTTGTACTCTTTTTTTATAACTCGAATGGGTTAGTGCCCTTATTAACAAACTCTCATTTTGAAATTCGTATTTAATTTTCCTTGTTAATTCAATCAAGCTACTCATTATCTCTTTCTGGGAGAAGACTGATTGCTAATCTATCTTTTCTTAATGCTGGGAACCAGGTCCAAAACTTTAAGAAACTACCAATGTCTGTATCAAACGAAACTAATACTATTTCAGCACGACCAACAAGATTTTCTCTTGGTATTAATCCTATGAATCTGCTGTCTTGAGAGTTATCCCTATTATCTCCTAAAACAAAAAATTTATCATTTGGTATTTTGATTTTTCTATAATCATTGGTATTAAGTCCCAATATTGTTTGCTTAAATTCATACACATCATATTTATTTTTATTAGGAAGGGTTTCTTTGACTCTATTGACTTCGAAAGACTTATAATTTTCTTCAGAAATTTTATTAGTTTTGATAAATTGGCCATTCAACTCTATTAGATTATCTTTTATTTTTAAAGTATCTCCTGGAAGTCCAATTATCCTTTTTATGTAATCAGTTCTATTATCTTCTGGAGTTTTAAAAACAGCAATTTCACCTCTTTTTGGTTCTTTAGAAAATATTCTCCCCTTGATCAAAGGAAGACTAAATGGTAGGGAATGTTTCGAGAAACCATATGAATATTTCGAAACAAAAAGATAATCTCCTACCTTAAGATTAGGATACATGGAACCAGACGGTATGCTGAAAGGTTCAAATAAAAAACTCCTAATTAGAAGAGCAGCCACAATGGCGTATGTAAATGAAACTATATTTTTTCTAAGTTTATTAGGATTTTTTTTCTCTTTAAAAAAAGTATTTTTCATTTTAGAATTTTATTACAAAAAATCTTAAATGCTAGTGTGATTTATAATTTTCATGAAATTTTTGATAGTTCTTTCTAAACCATGAAAAATTGAATTAGATATTAGAAAATGACCAACGTTCAATTCAATTACATTATCAATGTCTGAAATTTTTTTTACATTATCAAAGTTCAACCCATGTCCTGCATGACAATCAATACCAAACTCTTTGCATGCCAATGCAGCATCTTGAATTCTTTTAAGTTCTTTTAAATAATCTTGTTTTTCAAAAGATCTTGAATAACTCCCGGTGTGAATTTCAACAACTTTTACTCCTAAGGAGGAGGCTGCTTTGATTTGATCTATATCAGGGTCTATAAAAAGAGATAGTTTCGTTCCTGATTTCTGAATTTGAGGTATAAGTTTAGCTAAATAATCTTTTTGATCTTTTACATTCAAACCTCCTTCAGTTGTCAATTCCTCCCTTTTTTCTGGCACAATACAGCAAGAGAAAGGGTTGGTTTCTAAACATATATTTTTCATTTCTTCAGTCGCGGCCATCTCTAAATTTAATGGTAAGAGGTTACATCTCTTTAGATCCTTGAGGTCTTTATCCTTAATATGTCTCCTATCCTCTCTGAGATGAACTGTAATCAAATCGACTTTTATTTCTTTTAAAATTTTGGCTACATCAAGAAGATTAGGGTAATTTTCATTTCTCGCATTTCTTAACGTAGCAACATGGTCAATGTTAACTCCCAACCTTATTTTTTTTTTCATAAAACCTTTTTTCTAAATAAAATTTACTCACTTTATAAGTAATAAACCATACAGTAATTGCAATGGGTAGGCTACCAAGGAGAGTAGGAAAAAATAACTTCCCAAAATTATCTAATAGAAATCCTATTGTGAATTCATAGTTTGGGAGTGGTGAAAAAAAGAATAATAAACCTATTTTATAGGCAATGAAAAAAAAAATCGGAAATGTCCAAGGGTTTCCTACAACTGAACCAACCGTTGCAGCGATTAGATTGCCTCTCATCAGCAATGTTCCTGAATAACAAATTAACAAATGAAAACCTAATAATGGTGTAAAGGATATTGCTACACCCCATGCCAAACCGATAGCAACTGATTCAGGAAAATCTCGTATCCTGTAAATTTTCATTTTTAATAGCCTAATTACTCTAGACATATTCATAATCACAATTAATTATACTCTTGAAACACTGTCAATAAAATCAGACGTTCTCAGAGATACAATCACCTTACTTAAATGATTTTTATTCTTTACATCTATATCAATATTAATCTTAAAAAAGTCATTGTTTCTCTCCGTTATTTTTAGATTTCTTATGTTGCTAAGAGATTTTGCTATAATAGATGATAATACACCTAAAGATCCTATCTTGTTTTTAATAATAACATTAATTTTACCAACGAATTCATTTTTTTTATAAACAAGATTTTCCCATGAAACTTTAATTTTTGCCGAATTGTCTAATTTTTTATTTTTTAATTCATCGCATGAAATTTGATGGATTATTAAGCCTTTTCCTTTCATTATAAAGGCTACTGCGTCATCTCCAGGTATGGGGTTGCAACAGTTGGCAAAATGAATACTCATTCCTGGAGTTAAACCTTTTAAAATTATTGGTCTATTATTTTCTTTTTGATCTCTTAATTTATTAAATAAAATAATTTTGTCATTCTTCTTGAGTAATTTCTTTTCCGGAAACATTGAAGAAATAATTTTTTCAGAAGAAATTTTTCCATTACCTATTGCTTTGAATAAGTCATCCATGGTTTTTACATTGAGTTTATCTAAAACAGTTTTTATATTTCTCTCAGAATATCTAATTTTTTGAACCTTACATTGATTTACTAGAATTTCTTTTCCTAATTTTTTAAAATCTTCATCTTCTTTAATTTGAAGAAATCTTTTTATACAAGCTCTTGCTTTTCCTGTAATAGATAAATCAAGCCACTTTGTTGAAAGAGTATTTTGTTCACCACAAACTATTTCAACTTGATCACCATTTTTCAGCTTTGTATTAAGCGGTTTTATTGAATTATTTATTTTTACCCCAATACAAGTTGAACCAATGTCTGAATGAACTGAAAAAGCAAAATCAAGGGGCATTGCACCTTTTGGTAATGCAATTAAATCACCCTTTGGGGTAAATACAAAAACTTGATCAGCATGCATTTGCATTTTTGTATGTTCAAGAAATTCCTCTGGTTCATTAGACTGATCTATTATATCTAATATTTGTCTCATCCATCTGTATTGTTTACCATCATTCGTATTAACTTTGTCTTTGTAAATCCAATGCGCAGCTATTCCAAATTCTGCTTTCTCGTTCATTTCAAATGTTCTAATTTGTATTTCAATTCTTTGATTTAAAGGGCCAATAAGTGTTGTATGGATTGATTGGTATCCATTTGGCTTTGGTGTTGAAATATAGTCTTTAAACCTTCCTGGGACATATGAATAGAATTGATGTAACAGGCCCAATACAAAATAACATGTTTTTGTATCTTCAACTAAAATTGTAAAAGCCATAATATCTGATAGTTGTGAAAAATTTACAGATTTCACTTTCATTTTTTTCCAAATTGAATAAGGAGTTTTTTCTCTTCCGAAAACTTTAAAATTTATCTCGTGCTTCATAAGAAAATCTTCGATATTTTTGACGATTTTATCTAAAACATCTTCATCTTGTTGTCTTAATAAAGATAATCTTTGGGTAATAGATTCCCTTAATTCTGGTTCTGTTATTTGAAAGCTAAGATCATCTAGCTCTTTTCTAATCTCATCCATTCCTAATCTTTCAGCTAGAGGTGAGTAAATTTCAATAGTTTCAAAGGAGATTCTTTTTCTTTTATCTGTGTCCTTTATAAATTTGAGTGTTCTCATATTATGCAGTCTATCTGCAAGCTTCACAAAAAGAACACGTATATCTCTCGAAGTTGCCAATAACAACTTTCTAAAATTTTCAGCTTGATTGAATTTATCTGATCTTCCTTCAAATTTTGATAACTTTGTTACTCCATCTACTAAAGAGGATATTTCACCTCCAAAATTCGTTTTTATATCTAACAAATTAAAAGTTGTATCTTCTACTACATCATGCAAAAGAGCAGTTATGATTGTTTTGGAGTCGAACTTATGATCAGCAAGTATACCTGCCACCTCTAAAGGGTGAGAGAAATAAGGATCACCTGAAGCTCTTTTTTGACTTCCATGAGCACGCATTGAAAAAACATAAGCTTTGTTTAGTAGTTCTTCCTCAACATTTGGGTCATAGGATTTAACTTTTTCAATTAGTTCGACTTGTCTTAACACAATGAAATTTTAAGACAAAATTTTGAATTTTCAATTATGATTTTTTTTTTATTCTTTTTCTTCTTTAAGACCTGGTGCATCCTCCACCTCTGTTGTCTCATTTTCATCACTATTATTTTTCTTTTGTGATATTAGTTTTTGAATCTCGTTCTGCGTCATATAGATTTTTTTTCTTTTCTTTTCTGAAGCATTTTCCTTTTCAAAATTATCAAAGGACACTTGAGATGCATTTTCGTTCATTGGAACCGTCTGATCTTCGTCAATATCGGTTTCTTCAACAGGTTGATATCTTTGCGCTGCATTCACAATTGATTCCCAAGTTTTAATCAGATCTATTTTTTTTTCAGCTATCTCTCTTAATGCAATAACAGTGTTTTTATCATTATCTATGGATACTCCTGCTTGTGCACCTGAAGTCAAGTCTCTTGCTCTATTACAAGCGTATATAACTAATTGAAATCTGTTTGGTATTGATGTCGTGCAATCTTCTGTTGTTACTCTAGCCATGGTTGTTTATATTTATATTAAAAATTTTTTGCATTGCAAGTGATTTTAAAATTTGTTGAGCACTAAGATTTAAAACAGGGTGCATCCAGTTTTTGTCAATATCACATATAGGTTTTATTACAAATTTTCTTAAATGCATTCTAGGGTGTGGAAGGGTTAACTTTGGATCATTTAGTACTTTTCCGTCATATTCTAATAAATCCAAGTCTATTACTCTTGGTTCATTCCTAGTATTTCTGACTCTTAAAAAATTTTTTTCAATATTCATTAAAACATTCAAAGTTTCTGTTGGAGATAATTTTGAAGAGATATTAATAACTCCATTTACAAACCAGGGTTGATCAGATTTTGGAATTGGTTCACTTTTATAAAATTCGGAAATTTTTTTTACTGAAAAACTTTCGTTTAGAAACCTTATAGCTTGTTGACAGTTTTCGTAGGGACTTCCATACATCTTAGAATATAAATTTGAACCTATTGCTACTAATATCATTGTTTCTCTAACCTTGCCTTTTCTCTTTTCCAATCCTGCTGTTTTTTATATTCTCTTAAGTCACTTTTTTTTCTACCTTTTGAAATTCCTAAAAGTACTTTTATAAAACCCTTTTTATTATAATGAAGATCTAGAGGGACCATAGTAAAACCATTTTGCTTTATTTTAATGTTAATTTTATTTATCTCATCCTTATTAAGTAAAAGCTTTTTTGGTCTGAGATTGTCAATGTTGTCAACTTTTTTCTGATGTTGTTTTAGATCTACAAATAAATTCATTATCCAGAATTCACCTTTTTTATCTACAGCGTAAGAATTCTCTATTGCTACATTTCCATTTCTAATTGACTTTACTTCAGAACCTTTTAAAACTATCCCAACTTCTATTTTTTCAGTAATTTGATAATTAAACTTTGCTTTTCTGTTTTGAGCAATTATTGAGTTAGATGTGTTCACCAATTATTAAATTAAATGAAGTTTATTGAGCACTTCGTCAATCTTCTTTTTTGTATTATTATTGATCGAAGTCAAAGGCAACCTAAGAATATTTTCACATTTATTTAGCCTGCTCAAAGCATATTTCACAGGACATGGACTTGATTCTAGAAATAAAGCTTTATTTAGTGGATATAATAATTGGTTTAATTTCATTGATTCTTTAATATCTCCCTTTATCCAGTTATTGTAAATTTTTGCACATAAATTTGGGACAACGTTGGCCGTAACAGAAATACACCCTATTCCACCATTCGCTAAAAAAGCTAAAAAGGTTGCATCCTCTCCGGATAATTGATGAAAGTTTTTACCACAATTCAACCTCACTTCCATCGGAGATGTTAAATCTGAGGTCGCATCTTTTATTCCCACTATGTTTGAGATCTTTGAAAGTTTTTTTATCAACTCACTGGAAAGTTTTACAACTGATCTTCCGGGTATGTCATATAAATACATTGGAATATTTTCTGAAAAATCAGATATTTTTTTGTAATGTTCGTATAACCCATCGTCAGATGGTTTGTTGTAGTATGGTGTTACAAGTAAAGTAGCATTAGCTTTTGACTTTTTAGCGTGTTTTACTAACTCTAAAGTTTCTTCCGTTGAGTTTGATCCACATCCAGCCATCACAGGGACTCGTGAGTTGGTTTTATTAATTATAAATTCTGTAACTTTTTTATGTTCGTCATGACTTAATGTAGGTGACTCTCCAGTTGTCCCGCAGGAAACTAGACCGTGAGATCCTTCAAGTATTAAAAAGTTTATGTGTTCTTCCAGACTATCAAAGTCTACCTCAAAATTTTTTGTAAATGGTGTTATTACAGCTGGGATTGATCCACTAAATATCATTTTGCTCTCAGTTAGACAATAAAATTATTATAATATTCTTATTGTGTAAAATTTTCTAGGAAATAATAATAAGAATTTATGATAAGAAATTTTCAAAGAATCAAGATATTTTTTTTTATCTTATTAATTTCTAATTCTACATTCGCACTCGAACCTCCAAAACCAATAGCTAGACCTGCGATAAAGCTTAGTTTATATCAAGACGTTTTCGATCAAATAAAAAGACAACAGTGGCCTATGGCCATCAAATTAGCTGAAAATTACCAGAATAAAAATTTGGCATCTTATATAAAATGGCTAGATATAACAAGACCTGGAAGCAATCATTCTTTTGACTACTTAACAAGTTTTTATAAATCTCATAAACATTGGCCAAATTCAAAAATTATACTTGAAAAAATAGAATCTTCAGTAAGTAAAAGTGTAAAAACCCAAAAAGTTTTAAGTTGGTTTGAATCGAACCCACCTCAAACCTCAAAGGGGAAAATTGATTATTTAGAAGCAAGAATAAAATTTGGTAAAACAATTAACAAAAAAAATATCATAACTAATATATGGATAAACTCAGATTTAACGTTTAATCAACAAAAATATTTCATAAGAAATTATAGTAAATATTGGAATCAAAGTGATAATTGGAAAAGATTTGAGAGATTGATTTATGAAGGCAAAAATATTTCAGCAAGAAGGACTTTAAATAGGATAAATGGAGATCTAAGAAAATTAGGAGAAGCAAGATTAGGATTAAGTAGAAGGTCCGGAAATATTTCTTCCCTAATCAAAAATGTTCCAGCAAATTTAAAAAATGATCCTGGATTGATATACGAAAGAATGAGATGGAGAAGAAAAGCTAAGCTTAACTCTGCAGCTGATTTATTATTAAATCCCCCTCAACAAATTCAAAATGTAAGAAATTGGTGGATAAATTCAAGAATCATTGTTAGACGACTTCTAAATAAAAAAGAATTTTTAACTGCATACAAGATACTTGAAAAACACAATCTACCACTAACTACAAAATCTGGATTAGAGGCAGAATGGTTGGCTGGTTGGGTAGCATTTCATCATTTAAAAAGTAATGAAAATGCAATTAAACATTTTAAAAATGTATTCAATAATTCTGATAATAATTTTAGGGCTAAGTCATCTTACTGGCTTGCATTGGTTAATATAAAAAAAAATTCTAAAAAGGCAGTAATAAACAAATGGTTAAGCGAATCATCAAAAAATAAATACTCTTTTTATGGTCAAAATGCATCATTAAAGTTAGGTTCATTTGATATTACAGAAAAGTCATATTTAAATACAAAACCAAATAAATTTGATGACTTAATAAACGTTATTAAAATTATAATTGAGTCTGATCAAAAAATAAAAAAGAGCTATCCCTTCTTCAAAAAAATATTTGATATGACATCCACAGACGAGGAAAAATTTTTCATTTTAGATCAGGCTAATAAACTTGCAGACAAAAGTATTGTTGGTAAATTATCTAAAGGACTTAATTACCCATCATTGAAATATTCTTATCCAGAAATTATAGAATATATTCCAAAAAAATTTGAAAACTCAAAACCTACAATAGCTCTTATTCATGCAATTGTTCATCAAGAAAGTAACTTTTCAATCAATGCATACAGTTCTGCTGGAGCACGAGGTTTAATGCAACTAATGCCATTCACAGCCAAAAAGGTAGCTAAAGACTTAAGAATTAAATATTACAAAAATAAATTAACTAGAAATCCTCAATATAATATACTTTTGGGTACAACCTATATTAATGAAATGTTGATTAAATTTAATAAATCTTTGCCCTTGGCTCTTGCTGCATATAATGCAGGACCAAGCCGGGTTAAAATTTGGCTAAAAAGATATGGTGACCCCAGACAGAAGGAAATTAGCTATGAAAACTGGATCGAATCAATTCCAATTTCTGAAACTAGATTTTATGTTCAGAAAGTACTTTCGAATCTGAGAGTTTATCAAAAAAAATATAATTTAAATCTATATAGATAAATATTTGGTAATTTATTTTTTTTTAAATGACATATTGACATTGTGACATAATGTCATTATATTATTAATGTGTCGCCTTAATGGGGCACAAACAATAATAATCTTGCTTTTAAAGGAGATAAAAATGCAAAATAATATATCGACTATCGATAAAACCAAATTCATGCCATTTTCAGTTGGTTTTGACGATCTATTTGACCGTTTATTTGAAATGGACTTAAATTCCTCAAGCTATCCACCTTACAATATTGTAAAAAATAGTGATTATAACTACACTATTGAGATGGCTTTAGCTGGATTTAATAAAAGTCAAATTCAGATTGAACATGCAGATAGTAAGCTTAACATTAGATCTCAACTTGATGAAAAAACAAATCAAAACTCATCAAATTTAATTCATCAAGGTATATCTCAAAGATCATTTCAGAGAAGTTTCACTCTCTCGGATGAAATACACGTTAAGTCAGCCGAGCTGAAAGATGGAATGTTAAGAATTAAATTAGAAAAAATCATTCCAGACCACAAAAAGCCAAAGCTAATTAAAATAAATTAGATTGGCACATAATAATAGAAAAAGCAGGGAGATAAATCTCCCTGCTTTTCTCAATTATTGACAAAATATCCTAAAAAAGATATTCAATAATAATAATCATTCTCATAAATTGATGTCTAAACTTATTATTATCTTAGTCTTTTTAACCTTTCAAAATGTTTATGCTAATGAAATCAATTTATTTACAACCCGACACTATGATTCAGATCTTCAGTTGTACGAACAATTTAAAAAAAAAACTGGAATAAAAGTAAACGTTGTTTCTGGTAAATCTAAACCTCTCGAAAAAAGAATTATTGAGGAAGGAGATTCATGCAAAGGTGATTTATTTTTTCTTGCTGATGCCGGAAGATTAGCATCGGCTGAAGAAAAAGGTCTTTTTCAAAAAATCAATTCAAATTCCATTGAATTAAAAGTACCAGAA
>MDTG01220522.1_pt1 | contig 24751 bp, 26 predicted proteins | sample 811421 | NCBI WGS metagenome assembly MDTG01 (sample SAMN05326645, study PRJNA326480) | marine metagenome | isolation source: seawater | place: Pacific Ocean: South East | collected 2011 | reverse complement strand
CAACTCGCTACCCCAGATTTTCGCCGCGCGCCGCGGCAATAAACGCTTCCATCAATTGTTCATCTTTCTCACCCGCCGCGCTTTCGACGCCGCTGGCCGTATCGACCATGGGCGCGCCGGTCTCGGCAAGCGCTTGGGCGATATTGTGCGCCGTCAAACCGCCGGCCAAAAGATAAGGCTGGGGCAAGTCATACGCTTTCAATGCGGTCCAGTCAAAGGTTTCGCCCAAGCCGCCGGTCAATTGCGCCTCTTTGGGTGGTTTGGCATCGAACAAAAACCAATCGGCACAATCCTGATAATCTGCCGCGCGCGCCACACAGGCGGTGCTTTCGACAGGCAGGGCTTTAATGATTGCGGCATGCGACCGACATTTTATGGCAGCCACCCGCTCCGGCGTTTCATTTCCGTGCAATTGCAAACGATGCGGGCTGACCGCCGCCAAGGCGCGGTCAACCGCATCATCATCAGGGTCAACCAAAAGGGCGACGCGCTCCATATCGGCACGGCACGCCGCGGCCAAGCCGGCGGCATTATCTTGCGTCACATAGCGCGGCGATTTCTCGACGAAATTAAACCCGACCAAATCGACCCCGAGGCGGTTCATCGCCTCAATATCGCTGCGCCGCGTCACCCCGCATATTTTGATCAATGGCGCGGCCATTAATTACCATCCTGCGCCGCCAAACCGGCTTTAATCGCTCGCGCCGCAGCCGCCATATTATCGGCTTCAGTAATGGCCCGGCCAATAACCAATATATCGGCACCGGCGCTTTGCGCCTGCTCGGGTGTCATGACCCGTTTCTGGTCATGGCTGGCACTGCCTGCCGGGCGAATGCCGGGCACAATGAGCTTGAAGTCATCGCCCATTTCACTGCGCAAAGCCTCAATTTCATGGGCTGAACAAACCACTCCGTGCATACCATTGGAGCGCGCCAAAGCGGCCAGCCGCAAAACCTGCTCGCGCGGTGTGCCTTTTATGCCCATAGCGTGCAAATCGCTTTCTGCCAGGCTGGTCAAAACCGTCACCGCCAGCATGGTCGGGGCAGCCAAACCGCTATCGCTTGCTTGTGCCGCCGCGTCGGCCGCCGCACGCATCATCGCTGCGCCACCGCCGCCATGCACATTTAACAGGCGCGGCTCAAGCGGCGCCAGCGCACGCACCGCCTGCGCCACCGTATTGGGAATATCGTGCAATTTTAAATCGAGAAATATCGGCATTTGGGCGTCCGCCAGTTTGCGATAGCCAATGGCACCATGGGCATAGAAATATTCCATGCCGATTTTCAGCCCATCGACCTGCCCGCTCAATTGGCCTGCCATATTTTCTGCTTGGCCGATATCCGGCGTATCAAGGGCGCAATAAATTTCAGCTTGCATCGCTTTTTTGCGTCTCATTGCCTGTTTCACTTTCTTCACCGGATTGCGCGCTGGCCCCATCAGACATGTCCGTGACAGCGCGCATGGCCGGCATGGTACCGGATATGGCCGGCGCATCGCTTTTTGGTTGAGAGGTTTTTATCATGCCACGGGCCGCAGGCAAAGCGCGTGGCGTTTTGTTTTTGCTGACATAACCCATCACCCAGCCGACCAAAAGGCCGCATGAAAAAGCGGCAAATAGCGCGATAAAAAGCGGTATGGTAAGGGCACTTTCCGGTGCGGCGCGGGTCAAGTCCAACGGATTGAAGGCCAACGTCACGGTCTGGCGATTGAGCACGGCGAGCGGCAAAAGAACAATCAAACAAGCGATAAAGAGCAAACGGAAGGCGAGATTTTTGGCAAGTTCAGCCGCCGATGTCAGCCATTGCCCGAGCAAGCTTACGAACCGCCGTCCCGGTTCATGCGTTCGCGCAAATCTTTTCCGGTTTTGAAAAACGGCGCATGTTTTTTGGCCACGGCGACAGATTCACCGGTGCGTGGATTGCGTCCGATACGCGCATCGCGCTGTTTGACCGAAAATGTGCCAAAGCCCCGCAATTCGACGCGGTCGCCGCGACCCATGGCATCACCGATTTCGTCGAGCAAATGATTGACAATGGATTCAACATCACGTTGGTAAAGATGCGGATAAAGATCCGCAATTTTGATGATGAGTTCAGACTTAATCATATGCATGCCTTTGAAAATGCTAGCTTAAGCTGCCACTAAGCCCGCCATGCGTCAACCGTCTGCGTAAGAAATAATGCTTTAGGCAAAACCGAACCGCCGGAGCTTTTGTCCGACAGGCCGGTTGGATTTATATCGACGGCGGTGCGCCGAAAGCCGAAGCTTATTTATCGTCGCCCTCTTCCGCTTCTTCAGAGGCTTCTTCAGCAGCTTTTTCAGCAGCTTTTTCAGCAACCTCCTCGACGGCCTCTTCAACAGGCGCTGCCTCTTCAGCTGCTTCTTCAGCTGCCTCTTCGGCACCTTTTTCGGCCGGGGTGTCATCGCGATTAAGCGCAGCACCCAGAATATCGCCCAGCGAAGCCCCGCTATCGGATGAACCATATTGCTCGACCGCTTCTTTTTCCTCAGCGATTTCCAGAGCTTTGATGGATAGGCCGACACGCCGGTCACGCTTGTCGAGATTGGTCACCATGGCATCAAGCTTGTCGCCAATATGGAAACGCTCGGGCCGCTGGTCTTGCCGGTCGCGCGACAAATCGGAACGACGGATAAAGGCTGTGACATCGCCATCGCTAACCGCGACTTCCAAGCCGCCATCGGTAACAGCGGTTACTTCGCACGTCACCGTATCGCCGCGACGCAAATTGGCAATGCTCTCGAACGGGTCACCATCGAGCTGTTTGATGCCCAAGCTGACGCGTTCTTTTTCCTGGTCAACATCGAGCACCACGGCTTCGACATTTTGACCTTTTGAGAATTGCGCCAAAGCCTCATCGCCCGACGCATTCCAATCGAGGTCTGAAATGTGCACCATGCCGTCAATCTCATTATCAAGACCGACAAACAATCCGAACTCGGTAATGTTTTTGATCTCGCCTTCGACCTTCGTGCCGGTCGGGAATTTCGATGAGAAATCTTCCCATGGATTTTCAATACATTGTTTCAGACCCAGCGAAATACGACGTTTCTCCGCATCGACTTCAAGCACCATGACTTCAACTTCTTGGCTGGTCGAAACGATTTTCCCCGGATGCACGTTTTTCTTTACCCAGCTCATTTCAGAAACATGGACGAGACCTTCAATGCCGTTATCCAATTCAACAAAAGCGCCATAATCGGTAATATTGGTGACCCGACCGGTAACTTTGTTGTTGAGCTCAAATTTTGACGCCGCCTCATCCCACGGATCGGCTTCCAGCTGTTTCATACCTAAGCTGATGCGCTGCGTTTCGGAATTGATTTTCACCACTTGCACACGCACTGTTTCACCGACAGTCAAAACCTCCGACGGATGGTTAACCCGTCGCCAAGCAATATCGGTGACGTGCAACAGCCCGTCGACACCGCCCAAATCAACAAATGCGCCGTAATCGGTAATGTTTTTCACCACACCGTCCACTTGCTGGCCCTCCAGCAAATTGGAGACGATTTCATTCCGCGCTTCGGCCCGTGTCTCTTCCATAATGGCGCGGCGCGAGACAACAATATTGCCGCGGCGGCGGTCCATTTTCAAAATTTGGAAAGGCTGCGGCGTGTTCATCAAGGGCGTAATGTCGCGCACCGGACGAATGTCCACTTGGCTGCCCGGCAAAAATGCCGTGGCGCCGTCCAGATCAACAGTGAAGCCGCCTTTGACACGGCCGAAAATAACCCCTTCGACACGCTCATCGGATTCGAAATTTTTCTCCAGCTTGACCCAGCTTTCCTCGCGGCGCGCCTTGTCGCGTGACAGCACGGCTTCGCCCATCGCATTCTCAATACGATCAACAAAAACCTCGACCTCATCGCCAACATTTATCGCGGCGGGTTGGCCAGCCATAGAAAATTCGCGCAAAGGCACGCGGCCTTCCGTCTTCAACCCGACATCGACAATCGCCAAATCGTTTTCAATGGCGGTAACACGGCCACGCACCACCGTGCCCTCAATCGGCGCATCGGCGGCAAAACTTTCTTCCAAAAGCGCAGCGAAATCATCAGTGCTCGGGTTCATACCCGTTTCATTTGTTTGTTCAGACACTTTCTGTGTCTCCTTGATTATGCCAACCCGGCGCCTTACGCGCACCTTTAGAGCGGACTTCCCGCACCAGCACACGCGCTAAGCGCAGCACTGCAGCGGGCAGTGGTTTTGAAATTTGTTCGACCCATTCACGGGACGCGGGGTTTTGGATTTCTGACTAAGGGTTGAGTTTTGCCTCAACCCGCGACAGAGCCGCTGCGAACGCTTCTTCTATAGACAAATCAGAGGTATCAAGCAAGGCCGCATCATCGGCTTGTTTCATCGGCGCGTTCGCACGATTTGCGTCGCGTCCGTCGCGGGCTTGAATATCAGCCAAAACGGTTGCGAAGCTTAAAGACCCATCATTCTCGCGCAATTCGGTAAATCGGCGTTGAGCGCGAATTTCAGCACGCGCCGTGATGAATAATTTGGCCGTGGCATCAGGGCACACCACTGTGCCAATATCGCGACCGTCAAGCACTGCACCGGCTTTATTGTCAGGCGGCGCAGTGGCAAATTGGCGTTGCGCCGCCAAAATGGCCGCACGCACCGGCGCCATGGCGGCGACCATGGAAGCGGCAAGGCCGGTGTCGGCAGTGCGCAAACGGGCGGCAAAATCGCCCTCTTCAAGCCGCGCCATATTGAGGTTTTCGGCCGCGCGCAAGGCAGCGTTTTCATCTTCAATTTGGCAACCCGTATCCATTACGCCAAGCGCCACAGCGCGATACAGCGCGCCAGTATCGAGATAGGCAAAATCATAATGCGCGGCCAGGCGACGCGCCAAAGTGCCTTTACCCGAAGCGGCCGGGCCGTCCACAGCAATGATGCAGGCACCTCGCGGTAAAGGCTCAGTAAGGGGTGTATCAGTCAATCTGTGCTCCCAAACTCTGCATCAACTCGAAAAAGTTCGGAAAACTTGTGGTAATCATGGCGCGATCATCCACCGCCACCGGCTGTTCGGCAATCAGACCGAGGCATAAAAACGCCATAGCAATGCGATGGTCATGATGGGTTGCCACGGTTGCGCCGCCGGCAATCGGGCCGCCGGTGACGCGCAACCAATCATCGCCCGCTTCCACGGCCACACCATTGGCTCTAAGCCCCGCCTCTATCGCCGCCAAACGATCGCTTTCCTTGACCCGCAATTCAGCGAGGCCGGTCATATGGCTGGTGCCGTTGGCCGCCGCCGCAGCGACCGCCAAAGCGGGAAATTCGTCAATCATATCGGGTGCGGTGTCGGGTGTCACATCGCACGCCGTCAAGGCGCCGTGCCGCACCCGCAAATCAACCACCGTCTCGCCGCTAGCGCGGCGCTCATTGGTGATCGCAATATCGCCGCCCATGGCGCGCAGGACGCGGATAAGTCCGTCGCGCTGGCGATTGAGCATAATATTTTCAAGCACCACATCAGAGCCCGGCACGGTAAGCGCTGCGACCAGCGGGAAAGCAGCGGAAGACGGGTCACCGGGGACATCAAAATCAGTCGCGGTGAGCCGGCTCGGTCCATGTTCATTATGCAGGCTGACTTCGGTATAGCCGTCCTGTTCATGCACGCTTATATCGGCCCCCATTAACTGCAACATGGTCTCGCTATGGCCGCGTGTGGGGATTTTTTCGCGAATCGTAGTGGTGCCAGCAACCCCCAAAGCGGCCAATAAAATGGCCGATTTGACTTGCGCCGAAGCGATATCGGGGGTGATGATGGCCGGCTTTAAGGTGGCCGGCTCAACCGCCACCGGCAGACAGCCATTTGTCGCCCGCGCTTGTGCGCCCATGCTTCTGAGCGGCGTTAAAATACGCTCCATCGGGCGTGCCGATAAGGAGGCGTCGCCGACAAATTCAGCAGCGATGGCAGCTCCCGCCACCAATCCTATGACCAGCCGAACGCCGGTGCCGGCATTTCCGAAATCAAGCGGCGTGTCAGGCGTTAACAACCCCATTGGCCCGGTGCCGCCAATATGCCAATCGCCATTAACCTGTTTTTCAATATGCGCGCCCAAAGCCTGCATGGCGCTCATGGTGGCCAGCACATCGGCGGCCTCCAAAAGGCCGCTGACCCGGCTTGTGCCGGTCGCGACAGAGGCCAAAATAAGAGCGCGATGGGAAATCGATTTATCGCCAGGCACGCGCACCATGCCCTTAAGTGCCGCGTTCCGACGCCCCGTGGCCGGTATTTTTTGCAATGACGCAGTCATGGCGCTTTGTCGCGTTTTTTGGACCTATCGTCAAGCAGCCGCGAAAGCGCCATTTTCGCCGCGACTTTACCTTTGACAGAGAGAGCGCTTCATGGCAGGAACATTTTCCTGTTAATTTTCACCGGAGGGTCGGATGGTTGATCCGAAACTGGGCACAAAACGCGTTTGTGAGGCCTGTGGCGCTAAATTCTATGATTTGAACAAATCCCCCGCGACCTGCCCGAAATGCGGGCATGTTTACGACCCAAAGGCTGCCGCGACACCGGATGAACCGACGCGCGAGATAACGCCGACGGCCGAAAGTGAAGATAATGACGATGAAGACGCATTGGAAGATGATGACGACGCATTGAGCCTCGAAGATATGGCCGATGACGAAAATGATGACAGCGACGACGATGAAGCGCTGGAACAATTTGATAATGGCGATGCGTTGCTCGACGATAATGACGAAGACGACACGCTGCTCGAGGATGAGGAAGACGAGGAAAGCTTCCTCAAAGATGATTAAGAGGCTGACTGAACCCGCAGGGGCCCGTAAAGGCGCGCCCTTTTTGGCTTGATTGCCGCGCCGCCTTCGATTAGTTTCCGCCAGAATTCACCCTTTAGGGGCCATAGCTCAGTCGGGAGAGCGCTTGCATGGCATGCAAGAGGTCGGCGGTTCGATTCCGCCTGGCTCCACCATCCCTCAAAAAATCGAAAATTCGCTTCCATAAAGCACACAATTGATTGATAAAAGTTTTATGCGCGATTTGGCCTGTTTGCCCTGTTTGACGGGGTTGAGGGGGATTTATCAGCTTGCGACAACTGCATGAACGGGGCTTGACTCTCAAGGGCCGTAATTAAACCCCATATTTTGGCCGCGCTTTATCACTGGTTGTGGCGGCGCGACACCATTACCCAGTCCATGCTGCGCTTTTGTCGCAGCGAAGAATAAGGCCTAGCCGTTTAATTCGAGCCAGCCAATATTGCCGTCACGGCGCTTATAAACAATATTGACATCGTTGCGCGTCGCACTTTTGAACAGCACGAAGTCATCTTCGCCCAATTCCAATTGCATCACCGCCTCTGACACAGATAAATGACTGACCTTTTTTTTGCTCTCGGCAATCACCACTGGGGTAAATTCCGCCGGCACATCTCCTTGCGCTTCCGGGGCAAGAATTTTCAACGGCGCTTCAATTACGGCGGCCAGTTTTTTTTGGTCATGATGGTTTTTCAAGCGCCTTTTATAGCGGCGCAATTGTTTTTCTATTTTGCCGATGGATTGGTCAAAACAGGCATATACATCTTGCGCCGCGCCCGATGCATGCAAATAAAGACCGCTATCCAGATGCAGGGCACAAGCGGCTTGAAACTCATGGCCTTGTTTGGAAAAAGTGACGGTAACCGAGGCCGAGCGCTCAAAATATTTGCTCACCGCATCGTGCAAGCGGGTTTCTACATGCGCCTGCAAGGCAGCGCCGGTTTCCATATGTCGGCCGGTAATATGTATGTCCATCTCTGTCTCCTCTTCTTTTTGGCATCATACAGGTTCAAAAGAACCATTGCAGCGCGGCGCGCTGTGGGCAGGCAGAGATGAAAACGCATGCCTGCTACAAGGCACCCGCGTAACTTAATTTTGCCTGATGCAAGGCTCAGAGTCGAGTCGCCGATAAATCAGCAATTTCTTAAAGGGTGAAGTCATCACCCAAATAATGCGCGCGCACCGCCTCATGATTGACAATCTCATCAGCCGTGCCTTCGGTCAGAACATGACCGTCATGCATGATCACGGCGCGGTCAATAATGCTCAGTGTTTCGCGCACATTATGATCGGTTATCAAGACACCAAGACCGCGATCTTTCAGTTGCGCCACAAGCTCGCGAATATCACTAATGGCAATCGGGTCAATTCCGGCAAAGGGCTCATCCAGCAAAATGAAGCTGGGATCGCTGGCCAGGGCACGGGCGATCTCTACGCGGCGACGCTCGCCGCCCGACAGCGCCCCACCGGCCGATTTGCGCACATGGGTGACGGAAAATTCCCGCAACAGATTTTCTAGCTTGTCACGCTGCGCCGCGGGGTCGCTTTCGACCAATTGTAGTATGGACATAATATTGGCTTCGACAGAAAGCGAGCGGAAAATCGAGGGCTCTTGCGGCAAATAGCCAATGCCGAGGCGGGCGCGGCGATACATTGGCAAATGCGACACATCTTGCCCGTCGAGCAAAATGCGCCCGCTATCAGGGCGCACCAGACCGGTAATCATATAAAAACTGGTGGTTTTTCCAGCCCCATTCGGCCCCAACAGACCGATGGATTGGCGTCGATCAAATCGCATCGCCATGTTTTTGACCACCGGACGACCCTTATAGGATTTGCACAAATCAATGGCTTGCAGGCCGCCACTCATATTCACCGGCATGGCATCATTGCTGTCAGACGCAGAAGAGCTCTTCATGGCTTCACTATAAGAGGGCATATGGGTCAGCGCAATTCAATACGCGCGCGCGGCTTATCAGCCGTGCCGCTCAAACGTGTGCGCCCACTTGCCATGTCGAGGGCCATTTGACCGGCGCTCACTTGCGCCGTGTCATTGCTTTCAACCTGCAACACAACATTGCCGGAAAGAATAATTGTCTCACCCGTCAAATCGATAGAGGCGGTTTCGGCGGTGGCGCGGCGCGGCGGCGTATTGCTGTCACCGGCCGACACCAGCACGACTTGCCCCGCCGCTTCAATATTCTGCGCCGTCCCGTCTTGCCCAAAAACGATTTTCATGCGCTTGGCCGACAGCGTCAAAGGGCCTTGCGTGAGGCGTGCCTTATCGCTTAATTGCGCCTGCGCGGCGGCGCGCTGCCAGACCATCAGGCCAGCCTCAACATCAAGCGGGGCGCTGGTGTTTGTGGCGAAGCGCAAACCTTGCGCGTGGCCCTGTGCTGTCCAACCCAGCGAAAGTAAGATAAGCGCCGGCATCACAAAAACGGATGGCCCGCGCATTTATTGCGCCCCCTTATCGGCATTGACTAGCCGCATGCGAATATTTTCAAAGCGATAAATGCCGGTATTTTCATCAACCGCAAGCCGCGCTGCACGCAATGTACTGTCAGCCCCGGTCATGGTAATACCGCCCGCAGCCTGCCAAAGCCCGGCGCGCAAATTCATTTCGGCCTTCGGTGCTCGGATTTCATAGCCATCTCCAGTTTGGGCCACGACATTACCTTGCAGCCGCGCCGAGCCATCCTGACCCGGCCGCTGTGGACTAAAAAACCCTTCATTTGCAGTAAAGGACAAACCGGGGCTTTGCAGGCCTGGCGCAATATTCATTTGCGCTTCGGCGAAAGCCATATCACCATTATTTTTCTGCACACCCTGCACCGCGATGAGACGATAGGCGCGCCCGTCACTTAAACGGCCGTCAAACACCGGACGGTCAATAACCAAACGCGCGTCACCTGCCTCAGCGGCGCGTTGGTTGGGGGGGCGTGTGAAATCGGGATTGGCGGCGAGCACCAAAAGACCCAGCAGCAAAAACGCAATGATGGGCAAAATGCGCCGCAGATGGATAATGCGCTGTGAATAGGCTTCTATCTGACCCACTTTGTCTGTTTGCTTGTCGCGCCCGTCATCTGCCATGCGCGCCCCCTAATGGGCGAAAATATCCAAATCATCCCAACCGGCCAAATCCATGGCGGCGCGCACCAGAACAAATTCGAAGCACGCTTCCGCCATCGGGCGACGGCCTTCACGGTCAAGCATGGTTTCGAGCTTTTCTTTCAGTGCGTGCAAATGCAGCACATCGGACGCGGCATAGTTTAATTGTGCATCGGACAATTCCGCTGCCCCCCAATCAGAGCTTTGCTGCGCTTTTGACAAATCGACACCCAGCAACTCACGACACAAATCCTTCAGCCCATGGCGGTCGGTATAGGTTCGGGTCAATTTGGAGGCAATTTTCGTGCACCAAAGGGGCGCCGCATGGACATTGAGATATTGCGCAATCACCGCCAAATCAAAGCGTGCATAATGGAAAACCTTTACCAGAGAACGATCGCCCAGCACCGCTTTTAAATTCGGCGCATCGTAATTTTCACCATCCAATTGAACAATATGCACCTCGCCGTCACCGGCCGATAATTGCACTAAACACAGGCGGTCGCGTGACGGTTTCAGCCCCAAAGTCTCAGTATCGACGGCGATGGCGCCGCTAAAGCTTAACCCTTCGGGCAAATCATTTTTGTGCAAATGGATAGCCATTTATGCCTCACAAATCAAAACTGTCTTTCTTCTAGACCGTGAGGGGGACAAACTCAAGCTTTGCCACTTGAAACGCGCGCCTTGTGGCGACACAATGACAGCGCAATAAGCGGGAGGACAAAAATGAGCGATGCAGCAGCCTATATGAATGACGCAACCCAAAGGGCACGGGTGATTGACGGATTGCCCGACGGCTTGGCCCTGCGCCCGATTGAAAAAGTCGGCATTATCGGGGCCGGCACAATGGGCGGTGGCATTGCGATGAATTTCGCCACGGCCGGCGTTGAGGTGACCATTGTCGAGACCAAAGAAGCGGCGCTTGCGCGCGGGCTCGGCGTGGTTCGCGGCAATTACCAGCGCTCCGCCGATCGAGGTCGTTTTCCGCAAGAAGAGGTCGATATACGCATGGCGCGTTTGACCGGCGTGTTAGATATGGCGGCATTGGCTGATTGCGATTTGGTGATTGAGGCGGTGTTTGAAGATATGGATTTAAAAAAACAAGTCTTCACCAATCTCGACAAGATTTGCAAAGAGGGCGCAATTTTGGCGACCAATACATCAGCCTTGAATATTGACGAGATTGCCGCCGTGACGGCGCGGCCGCAAGATGTTATCGGCCTGCATTTTTTCTCACCTGCCAATGTGATGAAGCTTTTGGAAATTGTGCGCGCCGATGAAACCGCCGATGATGTTGTCGCCACCTCTATGGCCTTGGCCGTGACCATTGGCAAAGTGGCCACTTTGGTCGGCGTGTGCCCGGGCTTTGTCGGCAATCGCATATTGGCGGCGCGTCAGCGCGAGGCGCAGAATCTCGTCAATCAAGGGGTGCTGCCTTGGGATGTCGATAATGCGTTTAACGCTTTTGGCTTTAAAATGGGGCCATTTCAAATGTCGGATTTGGCGGGGCTTGATATTGGCTGGAAAAAAGGCGCGGTGACCGGCAATCCGATTCGCGACCGGCTATGTGAAATTGACCGCCGCGGGCAAAAAACCAGTGCCGGTTATTATGATTATGACGACAATCGCCAGCGCAGCCCAAGCCCGATAACGGAAGAAATTATCGCCGAGGTGACCGGCGTGACGGCCGGTGCATCGGGCCTGTCGCAAGATGATATTTTGGCGCGGCTATTGCACCCGATGGTCAATGAAGCGCTGACTATTCTGGAAGAAAACAAGGCGCAACGGCCCAGTGATGTCGATGTGATTTGGTCATTCGGCTATGGCTGGCCAGGCGATACGGGCGGGCCGATGTTTTACGGCGATCTGGTCGGGGCCGATAAGATACTCGCCACCATACAAAGCATGGAAGCCGACAATCCGGCCATTAAGCCGGCCAAGACATTGGAAAAGCTGGCGGCTGACGGCGGCACATTTGTCGATTTGGATTTGGGTGGTCTAAAGACGGGCTGAGCCTAGTCGACAAAAGCGCGTTCAATGACAAAATCGGCAGGGTCGGAATTGGCCCCTTCGCGCAGGCCGTGGTCCTCCATCAGGCTCTTCAGCTCTTTGGTCATGTCAATTGAGCCGCAAATCATTGCGCGGTCGGTCGCTGGGTCGAGCTTAGGCACGCCCAAATTATCGAATAATTCACCCGAACGGATGAGATCGGTAATGCGCCCTTCATGCTCAAAGCTTTCGCGCGTGCAGCTTTGATATAGCTGTAATTTGCCTTGTCCCAATTCGCCAATATCAGGGTCGTTCAAAAACCCGTCCACCGTGGCGCGGCTATAGGCCAGTTCCGCCACTTCGCGGCATGTATGGGTGACAATCACTTCATCAAATTTTTCATAAGTTTCAGGGTCGCGCAGCAAGCTGGCAAACGGCGCGAAGCCTGTGCCGGTTGAGAGCATGTAAAGCCGCTTGCCCGGTTTCAGCGCATCAAGCACCAAAGTGCCGACCGGCTTTTTGCCCAAAAGCACATGATCACCGGCCGTTATTTTTTGTAATTTGGAGGTCAGCGGCCCATCCGCCACTTTGATGGAATAAAATTCCAGCGTATCGTCCCAATTGGGGCTGGCCACACTATAAGCGCGCAAAAGCGGTTTGCCGTTTTCGCCAGGCAGGCCAATCATAATGAACTCGCCGGAGCGAAAGCGGAAACTTTGCGGCCGCGTGCAGGTAAATTTGAACAAGCGGTCGGTATAGTGCTCGACGCTTAAAACTTCTTCTTGGCTGGGCGCATTGCTCATTAGGATGTCCTTTGCATAACAGGCGGCTTTATATCGCAAATGCGGGCCCATGCAAAGCTATTTGCCATATTTTTTTGCATAATAAATTAAACTACAATATGTTTAAGTATAATAAGAAAATATCGAGGTTTTACTGGCCAAACCGAGGCATTTCGGCTAGTCAGACGCGATGCGTTTCCTGTACCTGATTTTTGCCTTCTAAATTGAAAATGCGGTGCGCGATTTAATTATTGCGCGCCCGCATGCCGCCATCAACCGGAATTGCCACACCGGTCACATAACTGGCCGCCGGCAAACATAAAGACAATGTGATATGCGCCACTTCTTCAGGCTCGCCATAGCGCCTGAGCGCGGTGCGCCGATGCGCAAAAGTGGCCTTATGCGCGTCGGGAATGGCTTCGGTAATACCGGTGTGAATGGGGCCGGGGCAAACGGCATTGACGGTGATGCCTTCTTTCCCCAGCTCAATTGCCAGACCTTTTGTGAGACCGATAATGCCATGTTTGGCCGCCGTATAGGGTGAATTGCCGGCGCTGCCGCCCAGCCCTTCCGTAGAAGCAATATTGACAATGCGCGCGCTGTTAGAGGCGCGCAAAGCGGCCAATGTTTCGCGGATAAGCACTTGCGGACCTTCCAACATGACGGCCAGACTTTTCTCCCAATGGGCCGGATAATCATCGCCGTCAATCGGAGACGGCAGGGCCATGCCGGCATTATTGACGACAATATCAAGCCCTCCCAAATCATCGATAATGGTTTTGGCAGTCGCGGCAATGGCCGCACTATCGCTCATATCCATGGCATAGGCGCGCGCCGTGTTGAAACCCGCCGCTTCAATCTCACCGACAATTTTATCGCAAGCCGTTTGGTCCAAATCGGTGACCGCAACTTGCGCGCCTTCGCGCGCTAATAAATGCGCCGTCGCGCGTCCCATACCACTGGCCCCACCTGTCACAATGGCTTTGCGCCCTGCTACGGAGCGGCTCAATTCAATATAATCGCGCATCTCTGCCTCCCTTAATTTATGCCGACGATAAGCTGCCTTTGCTTGCCTGTCCAGCACCCGCCCTTGCGCGTGAGCCGCGCATCTGCTTTGCTTTCGCCTCAACTTGGGGGAGAAGAAAAATGACCATTTCACAAGACCAACAGCCGATTGAAACAGGGCTGGGCGCGCGCCCGGAACCCGATGAGATTTTGAGCGGCATTGATTTGAACGGCAAAAATGTTTTGGTAACCGGCGGCTATTCCGGCATTGGCCTGGAGACCACCCGCGCTTTGGTCAAGGCGGGGGCGCAAGTGCACGTGCCGGCGCGCCGCGCCGAAACCGCGCAAGCCGCCTTAGACGGCATTATTGATGGCACACATATTGGTGCTATGGATTTGGGTGATTTGCGCGCGGTAGAAAAATTTGCCGATGATTTTTTGAGCCAGTATGACCGCCTCGATATTCTTATCGGCAATGCCGGCATTATGGCCTGCCCGTTTGAGACCACGGCGCAGGGCTTTGAAAGCCAAATTGGCGTCAATCATTTCGGCCATTTCACTTTGGTCAAAAAACTCATGCCGGCGCTTGAAAAAGCGGGCCAAGCCGATGGAGCGCGCGTGGTCTTATTATCCTCAATTGGCCACCGCATTGCCGCTATTGATTTTGACGATATGCATTTTGCCGGCCGCGATTACGATAAATGGCAATCTTATGGGCAATCAAAAACCGCCAAAGCTTTGCAAGCGGTTGAGCTCGACCGGCGCGGCAAAGAAAAAGGCATTCGTGCTTTTTCCGTTCATCCGGGTGGTATTTTCACGCCGCTGCAACGTCATTTGCACAATGAGGAAATGGTCGCGCTGGGCTGGACCAAGGAAGACGGCTCGCCATCAGATTTAGCGGCAGCCGGTTTCAAAACACCGCCGCAAGGGGCTGGCACAAGCTTGTTTGCCGCCACCTCCCACAAGCTTGACGGGCTGGGTGGGGTTTATTGCGAAGATTGCAATATTGCCAGACTGGTAGCCGCCGACAGTGCGGATTATGACGGCGTGCGGCCTTGGGCGGTTGACCAAGAGCAAGACGCGCAGCTTTGGGAAGCAACCGAAAAGCAAATCGCGGCGCTTTAGACCCTTTCGCGAAATCGGCTCACATGTGATATAGACGTCATGAACAAGAGCGAACTGACCGCAGCCTTTCACTGGCGCTGCCTCCATACATGGCGAACCGCAAGCTATAATACCATATGGTGTCTTATCGGCTGTTCCATTGGCGATATGGGGACGATTTTGTTTTTTCAATTGAGCGGCATTGATTGGCCGGTTATAGCCATTATGAGCTTGGCCATTATCAATGGCCTCATCACCTCAATCATGCTGGAAACCGTCATATTGAGCCGGCAAATGGCTTTGAAAGCTGCCTTTCAAACCGCGATCGGCATGTCGCTCATCTCCATGGTGTCGATGGAAACGGCGATGAATCTGGTCGATTATTGGGTCACGGGCGGGGCCAAGCTGACCCTCAGCGTATTGCCGCTTATGTGGGCTGCAGGTTTTGTAACACCGCTACCTTATAATTACTGGCGTTTGAAAAAATACGGCAAAGGCTGCCATTGAAACCTATTCGGCTTCGGCCAGTAATTTTTCGACAAAGCCGAAAATTTCCCAATTTATCGCTTTTGAAACATCGGCCTCGGGCACAAAGCCGTTAAAGCCGTGAAACGCGCCGGGCACAATATGAAAATGCGTGGGCACGCCAGCGCGGGTCAATTTTTGCGCATAAGCAATATTCTCGTCCAAAAACAAATCCAAATCACCGACCGGCATATAGGTCGGCGGCAGGCCCGATAAATCGTCGGCGCGCGCCGGCGCAGCATAAATCGGCACTGCATCGCCGCCGTATAAATCACCCAGATAAGACTGCCAACCAAACGCATTATAGTGGCGCGACCAGACATGTGTGTCGGGCAAGGCGTCAGAGACAGGTGCAATGTTACTGTCGTCAATCATCGGGTAAATCAGCACTTGCCCCAAAAGGCTACATAGGCCGCGATCACGTATCAGCAAGGCCAGACCAGCGCATAGGCCGCCACCTGCACTGACCCCGCCAATAATCACCTTATTAGCGTCAATGCCCAGCGCATCAGCATGGGCGAGTAAATGGGCTAGCCCTTCGTAGCAATCTTCCAACGGCCCAGGATAGGCGGTTTCGGGGGCCAAGCGATATTCCACCGATGCCGCATAGCACCCCAATGCAGCCGCGCGTGAGCAGAACATGTCGCCTTGCTTTGCTTGGCCGAGTACATAGCCGCCGCCATGTATCCAGAAGAAAAGCGGTTTTTTGCCGTCGCCTTTAGGCTGCATAATGCGCATCTCAATGTCATGACCGTCACTGGCGCGCGCCGTTTCAACGCTTTTAGCCAAACTCTCGGGCAGATCCATATTGGCCAATAGTCTTTCATCGCGAGCATTTGCGGCGGCACGCGCCGCCGGTAAATCTTGCGTGATGTCTTTATCGCCGGTCAGCGTTTGCAATAGCTGCAAGCCGTCCACCAATTGCGGGTCAAGATATTTTGAATGCGGCACGCCCGGCCTTCCTTTCCTGCTTAATTCTCCATGCGGAAATACAACCCAGCATTATCGACCAAGCGCGCAATCAACTTGTCGCCCATAGCAGGTGCTGGGGTGTAAAACCCTCCGTCAATATCGCAATCTTGCAACAAGCAGATGGCGCTTTCGGCCAGCATTTTTGAGGTGGAGCCATAGCCCGGATCCATATCGCCGCCGACCACCGCTTCCATGCGTGCGCCGTCGGCCGTAGTGCCGATAAACAGCACATCATAATTGCCGGCCTCGCGGCTTTCTTTTGACGGCCCCTCTCCCGGTTGCGGTACATCATCACCGGCCAACGGATTGTTGGAGGCGACAAATTCAGCCACAGCCTTGCCTTCATCGCCAGGCCCGCACAGCATCATTTCGTCATATAGAAAATCTTCGCCATAGGCATGACCCAAAAGCGCATTGGAACGATGTATGTTTTTTGTATTGATTGCCGCCATGATGAAGGGTGCAACCCATTGGCCGGTCGCTTCATCTTCATAAACCGCATTATCGGCCGGTTGCGTGGGCCCTTCATGGCCGTTTGCCAATGAAAACGGATTGACCAAGATGCCGAGCAGATCGGGATTTTTACTGACTGCTGCCATTGTTGCGCCCAATGAGGCCGCCGTGCCTCCGGAGAACTCTCCATTCATGGCACGCACGCGGGTGCGGATTTGGTTGCACGGCACGCCGAGTTTTTCTTGCGCCGCCTGTTGCAGAAAATAAACCCCCAAATCAAACGGAATGGAGTCAAAGCCGCAACTATGGACAATGCGCGCGCCCGACACTTTGGCCGCTGCATCATGCGCCTCAATCATCTCGTGCATCCAACCCGGCTCGCCTGACAAATCGACATAATCCGTGCCCGCCGCCACACAAGCAGCAACCAAAGCTGAACCGTAAAGTTGATAGGGGCCGACGGTGGTAATCATCACTTTGGTGCGCGCGGCCATGGCCGCCAGTTCCGCCTCATTACCGGCATCGGCCGTAACCACCGGGATTGTGGCTTTAATAGCCATCTCGTCGCGCACTTGGGCCAATTTTTCAGCGCTGCGTCCGGCCATTGCCCAATTCACCCTGCCGCCATATTGCTGCTGCATGTATTCCGCAACCAATCGACCAGTAAAGCCGCTCGCCCCATAGACGATAATGTCGAATTCTCTTTCATTCATTATATAACCCTCCGGTTTCAGCATAAGAGTTTAAAAGCATGCAGCTTTGGCGCAAGGCCAAAAGGGCCAAATTCCGCTTTTCATTTGCGCCGCGTTTGCTAGTCTTTCGGCTTATTCGGGGGGATTTCATGTCATCGATAAGCCAAAGCGATAAAATTTATAAGGCGCGCCATTACGCACTCGGCATTCTGGTCGTCGTCTACACTTTCAACTTTATTGACCGGCAAATCCTGTCCATTTTGCTAGAACCGGTGAAGGCCGATTTGGGTCTCTCCGACACTGCGATGGGCATGTTGACCGGATTTGCCTTTGCCATGTTTTACGCCACTTTGGGCATTCCCATTGCGCGCTATGCTGACCGTTCCAATCGCCGCAATCTCATTGCGCTGGCTTTGGGCATTTGGAGCTTCTTTACCGCCCTATCAGGTGTGGCGCAAAATTTTTGGCACTTGCTGGCCGCACGCATCGGCGTAGGGGTCGGCGAAGCGGGTTGTTCACCCCCAGCGCATTCGATGATTGCCGATTATTATCCGGCTGAGCAACGCGCCACAGCTTTGGGTATTTACTCCTTGGGCATTCCCATTGGTATTATGTTCGGGCTGTTTGCCGGTGGCTGGATCAATGAGTTTTTTGGCTGGCGCATGGCATTTTTTGTCGTCGGCCTTCCCGGAATTATTTTGGCCCTGGTTGTGCGTTTTACTCTGGCAGAGCCGCCGCGCGGGCTGGCTGAAGGACGGGCGGATAGTGGTGCACAGCCGAATATCGGTGAAACCTTGACATATCTGTGGCAGAAGAAATCATTCCGGCACATGTCTGTTGCAGCAGGGCTGACTGCTTTCGTAGGGTATGGCTTTGTTACTTGGGCGCCGGCATTTCTCATTCGCTCCTTCGGAATGAGCACTGGTGAAATTGGCACATGGTTCGGCCTTGTTCTTGGCATTCCTGGCGGTATAGGCATTGTCATGGGCGGCTGGCTAGCCGATAAATTCGGAGCCAAAGACCCAAAATGGTATCTCTGGACCACCGCGATTGCTCTTATTTTAGTAACTCCATTCAATATTATTGTTTACTTAGCTACCGATAGTACGATGGCTCTTCTGGGGATGATTATTCCGGTGCTGTTAGGTCAATTCTATCAGGCCACTACATTTAGCCAAACGCAGGGTATTTCCGAATTGCGAATGCGCGCCGTCGCAGCCGGTATTTTGCTTTTCATCATCAACATCATCGGCCTTGGCTTTGGGCCGCAAGTGGTCGGGGTAATTTCAGATATTTTGTCCGAGCGCTATGGGGCGGAAAGCCTGCGCTATGCGCTGCTGATATGTTCGTTGGTTAATATTTGGGCGGGCATCCATTATTTTGTCGCCGGACGCCATTTGAAAGATGATTTGGTGGCTGAGGGCTAGACATCCAAAGTGCGGCATATGCGTATAAAACGCATGGATACACAAACCGCCAATATACCTGCGCGCCCGAAAATTCGCTTCATGTCTATGTTCAGCGAAATCGCTCCCCTGGCGGCGTTTTTTCTTGTCAACCAAGCCTATGGGCTTTATGCCGCCGCAATTGCGGCCATTGGCGCCTCGGCCTTATTGGTGGCGGTAACATGGGTGTTGGAAAAACGCTTGGCCCGATTTGCCATTTTCGCCACTTCAATTGCCGCGCTATTGACCCTAGCCGCGATTTTGGCTGAGGAAAAAACCTATATCAAAATTCAGCCCAGCCTTTTTTCTGGAGCCTTTGCCGCGGTTCTACTTATCGGTCGGCTGCACGGGCGCGCCATGATGAAAGTATTCTTCCACGCACAATTCGACTTGCCCGAAAAAGTTTGGAACAGCCTGTCTCTGCGCTGGGGTTTGTTCTTTTTGTTTGCTACTATCGCCAATGAAATCGCTTGGCGCGCTTTGAGCGATGATGATTGGGTGAGTTTTCGTGTCTTGATTATGGCCCCAGCCACCGGCTTGTTCATGATGGCGCAATTGCCCATCACGTTACGCGGGCAAAGGGAAATGAAGCACACTATGGCGACCGCCAATAAGCCGGGCGACTAATTGCGCCACGCGCGCGCCGCTTTGAACAATTTCCAAACCACCAGACCGCTCAAACACCATAGGAAAAAGCGGATGGCCCAAAATTTGGCCATTGTGGTGGCGCTGACCAAAGCAAGTTGGCCGTCGGCCACATTCGGGAATCGCGCCAGCATTAAAGCCAATTGAGTAATCTTCGAAAAATCCAAAAGCATGACGGCAAGCGCCGGCAGCAAAATGGGACGGTCAAATGTGCCGCGCGCGGCCAAGACCAACAAACCGCCGAAAAATGCGCTATAGGCAAATGGAAGCACCATGTCTAGCAAGATGGTGAAGCGCAAATGCAAAGACCGCCCCGCTTCGCCATAAAGCAGCATTTGGGTGTTAATATCATCGCTGTCATAGCCCTGCATTTCATCGAGCATCAAACCGCCCAATTAGCCTTTCAGCCATTGAAAGCCAAGCAAGCAGATAATGACAGCCAGCAGGCTGCAGAGCAAGCTGACGCGGCGCGTCACAGCCGCATTCAGCGCATCAAGGCGGGTGATGAAAGATGATTGCAAAACAGTGCCTCCTTGTTATGTTTTTGGCGCATTTAGATATTCATGACATCAGCTTTTAACAATTGCAAGGGGGGCATGACATGGCGGATTATAAAGCAATCATTTGGGACTTTGGCGGGGTCATTACCTCGAGCCCGTTTGAAGCCTTTAACCGCTATGAGGCGGCACAGAGCCTGCCCGAGAATTTTATCCGCGGCATTAATGCGACCAATCCCGACACCAATGCTTGGGCGCGCTTTGAACGCAGCGATATTGACGCCACAGAGTTTGACAGCGCCTTTCGCAGCGAGGCGCTGGCCGCCGGCCACGATGTGCCGGGCCGTGATGTGTTAGCGCTTTTATCCGGTGACATTCGCCCTGAAATGGTCGCCGTGCTGGATGGGCTGAAGGCGCGCAATTACCGCCTCGCCTGCATTACCAATAATGTCAAAACCGGCAATGATGACGCGCCCAATCCGGGCATGGCACGCGAGCCGAAAAAAGCGGCGCAAGTGGCCGATGTGATGGCACGTTTTGAATTAGTCATTGAAAGCTCGGTTGAAGGAGTCAGAAAACCCGATCCGGCAATTTATCAATTGGCCTGCAGCAAGCTGGGGCTGAACGCGGATGCTTGCGTGTTTCTTGACGACTTGGGGATTAATTTGAAACCGGCACGCGCCATGGGCATGGGTACGGTGAAAGTGTTGAGCGCTGCACAAGCGATTGCCGATTTGGCAACGCTTTTGGGGCATGATGTACCCTAGGATCGGCACGCGTTAATTCAAAAGAAAAACCCCGGCAATGGCTTGCCGGGGTTTGTTTTGTCAAAGCGCGCTCTGGCTAATGCGCCAGCGCCCCGCTCGGTGCTTTGGGCGGCTCGCGGCGCGGCATAATAAGCTCCATAACCACCGCCAGAGCGGGCAGAACTGTGACCGCCATAACCATATTGATCATGAACATGAAGGTCAAAAGCAGCCCCATATCAGCCTGGAATTTAAGCGCCGAGAAGGCCCACGTCGACACGCCGACCGCCAAGGTCAGCGCCGTGAACACCACCGCCATGCCGGTCTCATTCAGCGTCTGCTTAAAGCTTGAGGTCACATCTAGGCCGGTCGAGAGGTGATATTGAATGCGGTTATATATATAAAATGCATAATCCACACCTAAGCCGACTGCCAACACCATCACCGGCAAAGTTGCCACGGTCAGCCCGATTTCCAGTAATTCCATGAACCAATAGCCCATGAAGGTGGCCAAGGTCAGCGGCACACAGCACGCAACAGTGGCGCGGAAGTCACGATAGGTGAACAAGACAAGCGCGATAATGGTCATGTAAACATAAATCATCATCGGCAATTCAGAGACTTCGATCTCCTCATTAACAGCCGCCTGCACGCCCATATTGCCCGATGCCAAACGAATATCGACGCTTGACACATCATGTTTGTCGATCTTCACCCCTTGGGCGCGCAATTCGGCTAAGAGCGACTCCGGCGTATCGGTCTCAACATCATAGGTAATGGCCAGTGCCGGTGACACGCCGTCATCCACCACATCGGTACGAATGCCGAGATTGATATTGCCCGGGTCACGCATGGGCGGATCGGTTATCACCATCAAATCGGCAATCGGCGCGGGCTGGGTCTCGCGAAACTCCTTAATCGCTCCGGTCACACCCTTAATCGTCGTCGCTTTGGCATCTTCCAAAAACACCAGCTGAGTCAAGAGAGTGCATTCTTCATTCAATAGACCGGTCGAGGCGCCGACCGGCGATGAGGATTGCACCAGCGCATATTTGTTGCGCGGCAAAGCCTGCCATTTCAAATTGCCTTCATTGAAGCCGGCGCTTGATTGGCGCGTTACGTAAGGCAAGGATAAAACCAGAGAGACACCCTCAACATTGCGCAAATACCAAGTAAACTCATTGAGATATTTCATATAAGGATAATTGATACACGCCTCGCGCGGGGTTTCGACAATCACCGTCAACAGGTTCAAGCCAAGCGCGAATTTCTCGGCAATCTGACGGCTGTCTTCGTTATAGCGCGCCTCCTTGCGCAATTCAGGCGAACCGGCATGCAGCGCCCCGACATGGCGGTTTTGGCTTTGAATGAAAGCGGTGATGAACAAAATCACCGCCACAATGACCACACCAATAGCGGCGCGCGGATTGGCGATATTGCCCAATTTCTGCATCAGGCGCATACGGGTCTCGCGCGCTTTGGCAGCGCGCGCGACAAACCCGTCATCGACTTTGAAATAGCTGGCCAAAACCGGCAACATCACCAAATTGGTTAGAATTTTCAGTGCCACGCCGATAGAGGCCGTAATGGCCAATTCTTGAATCATCTGAATGGGGATGAGGATCAATGTGCCGAAGCCGACCAAATCGGTAACCAGGGCCATAGATCCCGGTATCAACAGACCGCGAAAGCTGGAGCGTGCCGCTTCATCGGCCGACTTGCCCGAAGAAATCTCAGCCGTAATGAGATTAATCTGCTGCACCCCGTGGCTGACACCAATGGCAAACACCAAAAACGGCACCAGAATCGCTAGCGGATCAAGGCCGTAACCTAGAATGTTCAAAATGCCGAACTGCCAGACCAGCGAGGTCAGGGAGCAAAATAGCGGCAAGAAGGTCAAAATCGCGGAACGCGCATAGACATAAACCGATAAGATCGTCAGCAAAAAGGCGATGGCAAAAAATTGCACCACCGTGCCCGCGCCATCGGCAATATCACCAATCAACTTGGCGAAGCCGATAATTTGCACTTCATAAACATCGCTCTCAAATTTGTCGCGAATTTCGCTTTCCAGCTTATCGGCAAGGTCAAAATAATCGAGCCGCTCGCCGGTTTTGACGTCATAATCCAACAGCTCGGCACGCACCATGGCCGCTGAGAAATCATTGGCAACAAGCCTCCCGACAAAGCCGCCGCGAACGACATTATTTTCAATGATTTGCAGTGCCGGTTCACATTTGGTGGCCAAGCTCGCTGTTTTCAGCCGCGACACGCATTGACTGTCAATATTGTCAATAGTAATCGTGCCAGGGATCACATCATCGGCGACAAAACCGTCTTCGGTTATTTCGAAATAGCGCGAATTGGGAGTCCAGAGCGAGGTCAGCGTATGGCGCGCCACGCCCGGCATATAAAACAGCGCATCAGTCAAATCTTTATAGGTCGAGAAAAAATCGCGATTCCAAATTTGTCCCTCGCGCATTTTGAGCACCACAATGATGCGGTTCGACCCAAACAGACGGTCGCGATATTCTTGGAATGTCTGAATATATTCATGGCCAGCCGGTAATTGTTTTTCAAAACCGGCAGTCATTTTTAATTGAAATGCATAAAACCCGCTATACAGCGTAAACGCGGCAAACACCGCCAAAATCAGCCCGCGAAAACGGAACACAAGAGTTTCTAATTTTTCTACCATTGGGGCCCTCCCAAGCCTTGCGACAGACAACAAAATCGCGGCGTTACTAAGCCGAATTCGGGAAAACTGTCCCATTAAACAGCCATGATGACAAGTTAAATTTCGCTGATTCCCCTTGCAAAATGCCGCAGTATGGGGTGGGGTTGGGCGGTTTTGGAGGCGCGCAATTCATGAGCCCATCGCGAGAAAATGACGGTCTTTCCCAAGCCGATATCGGGCTTGGAGACGGCCGCCAATCAGCCGCCGCTATGGCCATTCAACGCGGCGTAACGCGGCTTTTGGCGCAATATAATATTGCTTGTTTGCCGGAAGTGGTGCTGCCGAATAATCGGCGCGCCGATTTAATGGCGCTGACCGATAAAGGCGAAATTTGGATTATCGAGATCAAAAGCGGGTTGGCCGATTTTCAGTCCGACACAAAATGGCCCGATTACCTGGCCTATTGCGACAGGTTTTATTTTGCCGTGGCAGCAGATTTTCCAACCGATATTTTGCCCAAACAAACTGGCTTGATTTTTGCCGACCAATATGGCGCAGAAATCATAAGCGAAAATAAACAAGAAAAACTGGCGGCCGCTAGGCGCGCCCTGTTAATGCGTCGCATGGCGCGCATTGGCGGTTTTCGTTGGTCGCGATTAATGGATAAAACGCGCTAAATCAACGCGGCGCACGCTTAGCCAAAATGCGCTGCAAGGTGCGCCGATGCATGTTCAAGCGGCGCGCCGTTTCAGACACATTGCGGTCGCATAGTTCAAATACACGCTGGATATGCTCCCAGCGCACGCGGTCAGCCGACATTGGGTTTTCCGGTGGCGAGGCGCGCTCGCCGTCACCGGCAACCAAAGCGGCATGAATTTCATCGGCATCGGCCGGCTTGGCCAAATAATCAACCGCACCGCGCTTCACCGCCTCTACAGCGGTTGCAATATTGCCATAGCCGGTCAGCATGATGATGCGAGCATCCGGGTTCTCAATGCGCAGATTTTCTACCACATCCAAACCATTGCCGTCTTCCAAACGCATATCAACAACTGCATAGGCCGGTTTGACCGATTTGCCGAGCTTAATGCCGTCGCTGACCGAAGCTGCGCCATGCACCACATAGCCGCGACTTTCCATTGCCCGACCAAGGCGATTGAGCCAGGGCTGATCGTCATCGACAATCAATAAATTGGCGCCCTGATGGGCATTATCTTGAAAGCTATTATCACGCTCCTGCGTGGCCTGCTGTGCCTGGGTCATGTCAAATATCCTATCTACCTATGAT
>MDTG01165257.1_pt1 | contig 24760 bp, 28 predicted proteins | sample 811421 | NCBI WGS metagenome assembly MDTG01 (sample SAMN05326645, study PRJNA326480) | marine metagenome | isolation source: seawater | place: Pacific Ocean: South East | collected 2011 | reverse complement strand
TAACAGTCCTAATGTCATCATCCACCCAAAATCAATAATTGGCTTTATTCCGCTAAATACTAAAGATAGAAAAGCACATATAGTTGTTAAAACAGTGTAAAGTATTGGAAGCATCATTTTTTTACAAGCCTCAAATACCGCTTCGTCTATGGTAAGTTGTGGAAATTCTTTTTTTAATTGCAGATATCTGACAGTAACGTGAATATTCATTGCCATATTTAAAATAAGCATTAGTGCAATAAAATTTGATGAAATCACTGTTACTTTCCAGCCAATTAAACCTAAAGCCCAATCATAATTATGACTGATGTTGCACAACCTAATAATGGCATTGCGACCCATTTAAAATTTCTAAAAATAAACCATAGCGTTAAGACGATGAATACAAAAACTCCAATACCAAAAACAATGATATCATTTTTAATGTAACTCATCATATCGTTCGCAATCATCGGAATACCACCTAAATGAATTTTCGCACTCTCTCCGTACTTACTTATAATGTCTCTTATTTCAGTAATGTTTTGGTGATTCCTAATATTATACAAGTTTTTATATTCTTCGTACTCTTTTGTAAATTTTTTATAGTTTAGCTTTTCTTTTTTTGACAGTCCTACTTCAACAGTTTGATTAAAATATTTATCTTTTATTTTAATGTACTCAGCTAATCTTTCATCTTTTTTTAGGTATACAACTATACCTGATGTCTTCCCATCCTTACTAATTACGTAATCTTTGTATATGGGGCTATTTACAATTTCATTGAAACCTCTTTTCCTATCAATCTCTGGATAGGATAGAGTTTTATAATTTTTAAGCCTTTCCATTAAACCCTCATCAGTGCTTTTTAAAAGAGGCACATCAATGATTGTAATAACACTATCTACCCATGTTAATTTTTCAATTTTTGACTTGAGCAATTGAAGATTTAGAATTGTTTCTTTTTCAGCAAAACTTGACACAGGCGTGTAAGTTAGGACTAAAAAATCTTTGGATCCATATGTTTGATTAACCTCTCTTAGATATTTTAAATCTGGATCTCCTTCAAGCAGAAGAGCATCTGACGAAGCATCTAAATTAAAATTCTTCGATTGATAAATTGAAAAAATGATTAAAATTGCTAAAAAAACAAGCGTGAGTTTCGAGTAGTCTACAACTAATTTTTTATAAATATTGGCAAACATTAGAACAATTCAGATATATCTTAATTATTTTATAACTAAAGAAAAATTGTGACTAATTTTTACTTAAATCTTTAAATTTTGTGTAAATTCCCTCAAACTCTACTTTTACAGTACCAGTAGGACCATGCCTTTGTTTGCCCAAAATGATATCGGCTAGACCATTAACATCATTCATTTTTGATTGCCATTCTGCATGTTCAATTGAACCAAGTTTTGGCTGTTTACGTTCAAGGTAGTAAGCTTCTCTATAAACAAACATTACAACATCAGCATCTTGTTCGATTGAACCAGACTCTCTTAAATCAGCCAATTGTGGTTGCTTATCATCTCTTTGCTCAACAGCTCTCGAGAGTTGAGATAATGCCAATACAGGAACAGATAATTCTTTTGCCAAAGCTTTTAGACCCTGAGTAATCTCAGAAATTTCTTGAACCCTACCATCATTTTTATTTGAACTTGATCTCATTAATTGAATATAGTCAACAACAATCAAATTAAGTCCAAACAACCTTTTTATTCTTCTCGCTCTATTACTTAAAGTCGCAATAGTTATTGCGGGTGTTTCATCTATATAAAGAGGTAAATTATAAATATTCCTTGAAGTTTCTATATATCTATTTATTTCTTCTTCAGTAACTTTTCCACGTCTTATATCATCAGATCTTATACGTGCTTGCTCTGATAGAATTCTAGTTGATAATTGTTCTGATGACATTTCTAAAGAGAAAAAGGCTACTGAAGATTTCTCTTGTCTTTTTAATATATGCTGAGCTGCATTATAAGCTATGTTAGTTGCCAACGCAGTTTTACCCATAGATGGTCTTCCAGCTAAAATAACTAAATCGGATTTATGTAAACCCCCTAACTTTTCATCTAAATCTGTAAGACCAGTTGGCACACCTACAATACCCTGATCATTCTGCATGGCCAACGTTGCCATCTCAATAGTTTGATCTAATGCTTGGTTAAATTTTAAAAATGATTGAGAAAAACTTCCCCTTTCAGCTAAATCAAAAAGAGATTTTTCAGTGCTTTCAATAATTTTTTCAGCATCTTGTTCTTGGGAATTTGCATTCAAAGTATCATTAGATAATTTATCAGAAATTTGGACTAACTCTCTTCTTAAATACATTTCGTGAATAATTTTTGCGTAATCAATAGCTTGTTTAGGGGAACTTGAAAACCTTGTTAGCTTAACCAGATACTCTGTACCACCAACCTCATCAAGCATATTATCTTTTTCAAAGAAATTTTTTAATGTTATTGGATTAGCTATCATCCCTTTATTGTTTAAGCTTTCTATTACTTCATAAATTTTAATATGTGCTGGATCATAAAATAAATTTGAGTTTACCAATGTGGAAACTTCATCAATTATGTCATTATTAACCAATATCGAACCTAATAACGCTTGTTCAGCTTCTAAATTTGAGGGCTGCTTATTCTCATTATTTTTTTGGATAGATTTTATTTCTTTCACAAGAATATAATAAAAGAAAGCTTTTAGCTTTAAAGAAAAAAGTTACGCACGTTTTCTAAATGTCTGTGGAAAAGTTATTTAGCTTGAATTTTATCTATCTTGATTGAAATATGAGCTTTAACTTCAGAATGAAAGTTTATATCAACTTTGAACAAACCAATTTTGTTTAAATCATCTTTTAAAATAATTTGAGAAGGACTTACTTCTGCATTTGCTTTATCTCTTATCAAGTTTGTAATCTCTTTAGGCTTGATAGATCCGTATAAATCACCGTTTTCTTTACTTTCCTTGTTAAATATAAAAGTTTTGTTATTTACTAGTTTAGCAATCTCTTTAAATTTATTTTTAATTTCTGAATTTTTTTTATTTAGCTCATCTTTTCTTTTGTTTACAAATTCTAGATTATCTTTGTTAAAACGTAATGCTTTACCCTGTTTCAGTAAAAAATTTCTACCATATCCATTCTTGACTGTAACCTTGTCTCCAATGTTACCTAAGTTAAGTATATTTTCTAGTAAAATTACTTCCATTTATAAAAGTCCTAAAATTTTTGCTTTTTTTATCTCTCTAGTTAATTTTTTCTGTTTACTAAATGAAACAGATGTAATTTTAGAGGAAATGATTTTACCATTATCTGACATATATTTTTTTAATAAAGATATATTTTTGTAATCAACTATCGGAGCGTTCTTGACAGATAAAGGGCATCTTTTTGAAAATTTACCATCATTTTTCTGAAAAAGGCTAAGTTTATTTAAGGAGTTAGACCCTCTTTTTTGAAATTTTTTATTTTTTCTTTTCATTAATCAATTTATCTTTATTAAAAAACTCGTTTTCCATATCTAATTTTTTGTACTTTACTGTTAGATATCTTATGATTGATCCATCAATATTAATCTTTTTTTTAACTTCATTTAAAGTGTCATTGTTACCCTCAAACTTAAAATGAATATAAAAACCTTTTTTGTAGTTTTTAATTTTGTTTGCTAAATTCAGCAATCCCCACTCCTCTATTTTAAGAACTTTACCTGAGGACCCATTAATTATTTCGCTGTACTTTTCCTTAATTGTCTTCAATTCTTTTTCTGCTAAATCTTGTTTAGCTACAATTGTGTTTTCGTAAAAGGCCATATTTGTTATGTTAATTAAGTTTAATTAATTATTTGTAAAAACTGGGTTATACTATAATGAAGAATTATAGCAATACTAATTATTATTGAATAAACTTAACTAAATGAGCGCATTATTATTTCCAGGTCAAGGTTCACAAGTTGTCGGCATGGGTTCTGAGTTTTATAATAACTTCAATGTTGTTAAAGAGATATTTAGCGAGGCTGATGATAAACTAAACTACAAGATATCCAAATTAATTCTTGAGGGACCGGAAGATAAATTGCAACTTACAGAAAATACTCAGCCTGCAATTTTAACCGTGAGTTATTCAATTTTTAAAGTTTTAAAAAATGAGTTTAATTTTGATTTTAGTTCTTTCAAATTCTTTGCTGGTCACTCTTTAGGTGAATATTCGGCTTTAGTTTGCTCTGAGGCCTTAAATTTCAATGATGCATTATACTTATTATTTGAAAGAGGAAAAGCAATGCAAGAAGCAGTTCCAATTGGAAAAGGGAGCATGATAGCAGTGTTAGGTTTGAAAAATGAGGAGATAAAAGATTTGATTAAGAATAAAAATTTTGAAAAAGGTGTGTGCGAGATAGCTAATGATAATGCAGAAGGGCAGGTAATACTGAGTGGTGACAAAGATAGCATTCAATCTTTACAATCATCATTTAAAGAAAAAAAAATTAAATCAATCCCTTTAAAAGTAAGCGCTCCTTTTCATTGTTCCTTAATGCAACCCGCAGCAAAAACTATGAATGAAAAAATAATTAATACTAAATTTGAAAAGCCTATTTACAATATTGTAAATAATGTCACTGCAAAATCAGAGAGAGATATTGAAAAAATTAAAAAATTACTTGTAGATCAAATTTTTTCTACTGTTAGATGGCGTGAAAGCCTAACTTACATGTCGGAAGCTGGCGTAAAAAATTTTATAGAAGTAGGTCCCGGAAAAGCACTAATTGGAATGGCAAAAAGAACAGTTAAAAATGTAAATTGCTTTTCAATTAACTCAATAGCTGATATTAAAAATTTACAAAATGAATTTAAAAAATAAAAAAGTCCTAATTACTGGAGCAACTGGAGGTATAGGGTTCTCGCTAGTTGAAAAATTTAATAGTTTTGGTGCTAGCATTGTTGCAACTGGGACAAATGAGGAAAAATTAAATAAGTTAAAAAAAAATTTTCCTAATATAAACATTGAACAATTTCGGTTAGATGAACATAGTAATATTGAAAAATTTATTGAAAGGGTAGAAAAAAAATTAGAAGGACTTGATATATTAATTAATAATGCCGGTATTACAATGGATAATCTTTCCATAAGATTGACTGAGGAAAACTGGAAAAAGGTTTTGGATATAAATTTAACTTCAAGTTTTTTGATGTGCAAATTTGCTATAAAAAAAATGATCAAAAATAAATATGGAAAAATAATTAATATTACCTCTATAGTGGGTCATACAGGAAATTTAGGTCAAGCCAATTATGCTGCTTCAAAAGCAGGAATAGTAGCTTTCTCAAAAAGTTTGGCGATTGAATATGCAAGAAAAAACATTAATATTAATTGTGTGTCACCTGGCTTTATTAAAACTGAAATGACTGAAAAAATAAACGAAGAATTCAAAAAAAATTTAATTAATAAAATTCCATCTGGCAATCTTGGATCAGGGGAGGATGTATCAAATTGTGTAGCATTTCTAGCTTCTGATATGGCTAATTATATTAATGGTGAAACAATTCATGTTAATGGTGGAATGTATATGGCTTGACAATTCTAATTATTAATCTATTAAGAAATTAAACTTATAAGAAAGGATTTTCATGTCAGAAGACGTAAAAGGAAAAATAAAAAAAATTGTAGCAGATCATTTAGGTATCGAAGAAGAGAAGGTTACCGAAGAAGCAAGTTTTATAGATGATTTAGGCGCAGATAGTTTAGATACAGTAGAACTAGTCATGGCCTTCGAAGAAGAATTTGGTTCTGAAATTTCTGATAGCGAAGCAGAAAAAATTCTAACAGTTGGCGACGCAATTAAATTTATTGAGAGTAAAGCCAGCTAATTTTTTTTAAAATGTCACAAGGTGGAGAAAATATAATGGTTATATTATCCTCTCCATCTGGCGTTGGAAAAACAACCATAACTAAAAAAATTCAACAGAAGTATCGTAATTTTAAAATATCTGTATCACACACAACAAGAGCCCCTCGATCAAACGAAGTAGATGGAATTGATTACTATTTTGTATCTCATAAAAAATTTGAAGATTTAATTAAACAAAAAAAATTTTATGAACACGCTAAGATATTTGAAAATTATTACGGAACTTTAAAAGAGAACGTTGATAAAGCAATAAATAAAAATGATATTATTTTTGATATAGATTGGCAAGGAACTAAACAATTATCGAAATTTAAAAATTTAAATCTTATCAAAATTTTTTTAGTTACAGGGGATAAAGAAGAACTTAAAAATAGATTAATCAAGAGAAATCAGAATACAATGGAAGAAGTGGATAAGCGATTTAAGTCATTTGATGAAGATATCAAAAAATGGAAAGATTATGATTATATAATCATAAATAAAAATCTGGATGTTTGTTTTAGACAAATTGAAAATATTATAGCAAAGAAGAAATTCACCTTTCCTACTTATTCTCAAAAAGCTCAGTAATTTTGTAGTAAATTTCTGGTTTTATGTCAGCTGGTCTCAAATTTACTTTTAAATCTGAAATAAGATTTATTTCATTATTATTAAGAATTTTTTTCAAGCTTTTATTCACCATTTTTCTCTTATTAGAAAAAAGAATATTCGTCACTTTCTCTAAATTATGAATTTTTTTTATATTAAATATATCTTTCTTTGGTTGAAAATGAATTACCATTGATGTGACTTTTGGCTTAGGAAAGAAACACTCATTTGATACTAGAAATTTATTTTCAATTTTTAATCTAGAATTAGATACAATCGATATCCTACCATATTCTTTAGAGGGAAATTTTCCTGAAATCTTTTCCCCAAGTTCTTTTTGAAACATAAAAATTACATCCGAAAATTCAGGTGGCCAATTATCAATTCGCAAGATCTTAATTAAAATTTGAGAAGAAATATTATATGGTAGATTTCCAAATATAATAGATTTTTTTTTAATTATTTTTTCTATATTAAATTTTAAAATATCAGCATTAAATATTTCTATAGATTTACTTTTAGAATATCTTGCTTTTAAATCTCTAGCTAGTTCAAAATCCTTTTCAATTATTTTTAATGATTTAGGTTTTCTACTTAAAATTTCTTCAGTCAAAGCTCCTTTACCAGGTCCAATTTCAATTATATTTTTATTTTTGATTTCGGTAAGATTAATAATTTTTTTAATAACATTTTTGTCTATAAGAAAATTTTGTCCAAGAGATTTTTTGTTATATTTCATGAACCAAACTTATTTATAAATTTGATGCATTCAATCATGCTTAAAGGATTTGCTTTATTTTTTCCTATCAAATCTACAGCTATGCCATGATCAGGCGATGCTCTGAGATATTTCAATCCCAAAGTAATATTTATAGCTTTAAACTTAAATAAAGCTTTAAAAGGAGCTAAAACTTGATCGTGATACATCCCTATGATTACATCATATTTAGTATAATCTTTTATAAAAAGAGTATCCGCAACAAATGGTCCCCAAACATCAAAATTAAGTTTTTTTAATTTCGATATCGTTGGAATTATTATTTTTTTTTCTTCAGAGTTTTTTCTTAATTCAGCATTGTGTGGGTTAAGACCTAGAACTGCTATTTTTGGATTAATTTTTAAACTTCGTTTATACCATTTTACAATTGTTTTAATTTTGTTTTGAATTTTAGCTTTATTTATTTTTTTTGAAATTTCTTTAATATCTAAATGGGTAGTTATTGGACTTACAGAAAGTTTATTGCTTTTAATAAGCATTACTTCTGAATTTCTTGGAACTTTGCATTTAGACGCTAAATATTCAGTAACGCCTATTTTCTCCTTTCCTAATAGGTTTTTATCAATTGGACAATTTATTATACCGCTAATGTTTCCTTGAACTGAAATTTTATGAGCAAGGTCAAGGGATTTAAGTAGATATTTTGATGCTTTAATTTTATTTACTTTAAATGGTTTTGAAAATTCAAGTTTAACATCTATGATTTTAAGATAATTTTCAGTTAATTTTTCATTGATGTTAATTACCTTTTTTAATTTAATTTTATATTTAAGTTTTTTAAATTGTGATTGAAGTAGATCAAAGCTTCCAATTAAATAAATTTTATTACGTAATGACCTATTAATTTTATTCCAGCTTTTAAAAATCAGCTCCGAACTAATACTATTTGGATCACCGCAGACTATTAAAATTTTATTCTTCATTTATATTCAATTAAATTATTATTTTTAAGTTTAGATAAATGACTTTGAGAATATAATCTAAAAAGCTCATTTTTTTTTTGATCTATAAGATTTTTTTTTAATGATACAATATCAATATCAGATGATTTAGATATTTTTTTATCAATTAATTTTAAGAATAAAAAAGTATTTGGTCTTTTTATAGGTTTTGATACTTCACCTATACTTAATTTACTTACAATTTCATATATTTGATTTGATAGTGTTTTTCCATTTACCCAACCAAGTTCACCCTTATTTGTCGATGTTGTTGAAATACTATAATTTAAAGCAACATTTTCAAAACCTTCTTCTAGTATCGTTTTTTGCAAATTTGAGATTGTCTCTTTATCTGAATTATTATCTTTACTGAATATTTCAATTTCAGATAATTTATATTCTTCAATATTAGATTTATTTTTTATGATTTCATTAATTTCAATATTTATAGCAGATTCATCTATATTAATTCTTTTTGAATAAATTTGAAAAATTAATGTTTGCCATTTAAATTCAGTTTCAATTTCTTCTAAGAATAATTGAAAAGCTAATTCATTTTCCTCTAATTTTCTTTTTAAATTATTAATATCATTCGAAGAGATTGATTTAAGATATGAGTTTATTCGATCTTTATCAACTTTAAAATTATATTTTGATAATTCCAGTTTTTTTAATTTAAATTCAATTAATGAGTCTAGTGAGTTTTTTTTCAAAGCGTTTATATTATTTTGATTTATTTCTTTTCCTGATAAAATTATAGTTGTAAGAATCTTGTTTTTAATCTCATAATTAGTAATAATTTCACTTCCAATTTTAATCACTATTTTATTGGCTGTCTCTGCAAGAAGGTTTAATGAAAGTGAATTAAACAGAAATAATATAAAAATTATTAATTTAAATCTCATTTATTAAATGAAGGTGTGTTGATGTCACCAAATGGGGTGAGTGTAATTTTAAACATCAAAGAATTTTCAGGTTCTATTTCAGAGTCATTGTAAAATTCTCTTCTATACACTAAGCCGGCTCTTAAACAATCATTTATATATTCGTAACTTAAATTATAAAATTCAGCTGAATTTGTTACTAAGTTTCTTTTTGCCTCAAGTGAAAGAAGTCCATTTTCTCCTCTTTCATAATCTATTCTGGTTTTAAAATACTCTTGATTTCCAATATGTTCTTTTTCATGAAGATAATTAAAATCTACTTTCAACGCATTTAAATTAAAAGATGTGCTTACTTCGTTATAATTGAGATCATTGTAATTTTGATCTAATGAAAAATTATAATTTAAATTAAAATTATTATTTATATTATAACCGAAAGATCCTGTTAAATCTGAAAGTTTTTCATCTAAACTTGATTTTGACGGCATTTTTTTATTTTCTCTATCATTAATAATTTGTGCAACAGAAAAATTAAAATTTCTATTATTTTTTTTAATTTCATAATCAAAACCCAGTGTACCAGTTGATCCGGTCTCGAAGTTGTTATTATCATTCAATCTATCAATACTAAATGCGTTTATAGGATTTAATCGAAAGCCATTTAATTCTTTTCTCATTTCACCTGGAGAGTATCTAAGTAGCATTTTTGGAGTAAAAAAATGCTTTGAATTTCCAAGATTTTTTTGAAGATCTAACTTAGCCAGATATCCCAATGCACCATAGAATTCACTAGTTGTATCTTTTTTGTAAAGATTTATATTTTTTGTTTCATAATTTATATTTTTAAAATTACCTAAAAATTCACTTTTTATCCCACTGCTATGATAAATGTCTTTGTATCTCCAATCAAAGTTATTTACTAAAAAGTTGGAAAGCTTGTTGGTATCGTAGCTGTGAACTTTATAAATAGATTGTAAATCTAATGTCCCAATTGTGTTGTTACTTAATAAGTTTTTATCGATAGTAATTTCAGGAAGAATATATTCATATTTATCATTATAATCTTCGTTTAAAGTTTCAAATACACTAGCATTAAATCCAAAAAATATATTCTCATTTTCGTGAATAAAATCTATTGAATTTTCTAAAGTACTAGTATTGTAATCAACTAAAGTAGAATCTATTTTATAAAGCTTAAGATATTTATCGTTAGAAACATTTTGAACAGATAAATTTAATATACTTTCATTTTCTTCTTCATTAATAAAATTTTTAGTAAATTTAGTAAAAAAATGGGATTTTTCGCCTTTTGCTTTTTTAGTGTTATTTTTTTTATATCCTTCTGTGTAACCAAAATCTGAGAATAAGTTAGAATTTTTGAATGCTTGTTGATACTCGCCTAAGAAAAGAGGATTTTCAGAAATATAAAATTTATTTGTAAATGTTAAATTTTTATCATCGTTTAATGCCCAAAAATATGGAATTGATACACCTGATCCTAAATTTTTTGAATCAGAAAAAGATGGAGGTAGAAAACCAGACCTTCGTTCAACTGTTGGATCAGGATGTGACAATTTTGGAATATAAAATATTGGGAGGTTATAAATTTTAACTACTGCATTATCGTAATATATTGTTTTTTTCTTACTATCATGCAACATTTGACTTGCTTGAATTTCCCAAGGCGGACATTTATCTTTCTTTCTGTAGTCACATAATGTGAATACACTTTTTTTAAAAATACTTTTTTCACTATCTAATTTTAAATTGTTAGCAAAAATTCTAGGTTTATTTTTTTCATTTATCTTAAAATCTTCATTGTTCATGAAAGCCTTTATATCGGTACCAAGTATTTCTTTTTTTTTAGTATCAATGTAGATTTGAGAAAAATTATAAACATTTCCTGTCTTGTCTTCCAATTTAACAAATCCTATTGATTTAAAAATATTGTTTTTTGTTTGATATTCAAAATTATCTAAAAAAACCTTATTGTTATCTTTATCAGATACTTCAGCTCTTTTATCAGATCGAATATATTTTCTATTATTATCAAGCAAAATATCCTGTCCATTTATAATATATTTTTCCGAGGTTGTGATTTTAGTAGAACCTTTACTTCTAAAAATTTTTGTTTTTTCATTATATTCTGCATATTGAGTTTCAATAATATTATTTTCCTTATCTACTGCTAAAATATTTTTTTTTAAGATTAAAATTCCTGTTTTTTTATTGAATTTTGCATAATCACTATTTATTGTATTGCCATCATAAGTTTTGACAACAACATCGTTTTCAAATATAGAAATCTCATTTTTTTTTTCTAAAAGAATATTTTTAGACTCGATAGAAATATTTTCAGCAATTAAAGAAAAGTGAAAAAAGTATATAAAAATAAATAAAAAAAAATTATTTTTCATTAATCTGCAATACTCCAATAAAAGTTAACATGCTTAAAGCCATGACTGGGGACCAAATTGCAAGTATTTTTGGTATTCTACCAGTTTGACCTAAAGCAAATGATAAATCTTTAAAGTAAAATGTAAGAACACAGGTTATAAGCCCTAAAATAATTAGTTTAAAATTATCAGATTTTTTTAGACTATTCATCGTAAATATAGACGCTAAACCGGTCATTAATAATAAAAAAAAGGGCAATGCCAGCATAGTATGCAAACTCTGATTTAAAAATATCTTATTGTAACCCTTATCGATTAAATTATTGAAATTTAAAATTAGATCAATGAATGACAAAGTGTCAAAATTTTTAAATAGACTATTGATTTTTTCATAATTATAAATTGAATTAATCTGATAATTATCTATTTTTTCTAAAGTAAAAATACCATCTACTGGTTTAAAAATAGTTACATCCTCTAAAATCCAAAGATTATTAGTAATATTAGCTCTCTTAGAATAAATTTTTTCTTTTAAATTCGATTCTTCATTCAAATGAAAAATAGTTACATTAATTAAATTTTTCCCATCAGGCTTATCTGCTGAAATAATTCTTTGCTCATTTTGTAAATTTTCTTTTATCCACAAACCATTTTTGTTAAATGTCACTAAATGATCTATATCGCGTGAGTAATTAGATTTTGTCATCTCGTAATATTTAGCCATTGAAGATGTAATTGGATTAATTGCAAATAAAATTAGCCAACCCAAAACAAAAGATGTACTAGCTAAGATAAAAAAGATTTTTAAATTGGAGTATCCAAAAATTTTCATAGTCAACAGATCTTTATTATTTCTTATTTTAAGCATAAACCAAGTACTAGAGATAAAGATTATAAATGGTAATATCTGAATTATTAAACTTGGAATATAAATACTTGTTAAAATTAGTGGTGTAAAAAGATTTACGTCTATATTTTTAAAAAATTCAATCTCCTCAAATAAATTTAATATAATACCAAAACAGTAAAATACTAATACTACAATTAAAAAAGTATTTAAAAAATTTTTTAAAAGATAATTAAAAATAATTTTATTCATTTTTCCCAGCTTCTTGTGAAAATTTTAAAATTAGAAATAGATAAGTTAGAATAAATAAAGTTATAGGAATAATAATGAATAAGTATTTCATTATATTATTTATACCAGTGTATCTTACTGCTAGTTCTGTAAAAATTAATAAAGTAAAACTATAAAAAAAAATACTTATTTTATTTAAGTAAAATTTTTCAGTCTTAATTAAAAGCATTGAACAAATTAGAGATAAAACGGGTATATAAAAAGGCATTACTAGTCTTCTATTAAGTGTAGCTAAAATTTCTTGTTTGTAATCATTGTTACAAAATTTATTATTAAAATTTTGTTTAGTAAAACAATTAATTAGTTTAATTGATGAAGTCTCTTGTAATTTAGGTTTTTTAATAGTTGTAGAGCTTAAATTACTTAAATCAATTATTAATTGTTCAAACTTTATTATTTCATTTTTAGAAACATTTTCTTTAGAGGTAATTATTTGACCATTAAATAAGAATAATTTCTTTTTTTCAATTAAACCTGTTTTAGCAAGAATTGTAGTATCTTTAGTTTTTGAGGAATTAGATGATAAATTCTTTAGGTTATTTCCTTTATCGTATAAAAATATATTCTGAAGTTCGTTATTAAGTTTTTTTTCGACGATGAAAGTAAATCCTTTAAACGAGTCACTAAACTGCTGAGATCTTACTGTTGGTAAAAAAGAATTTGAATTTTCCTGGCCAAGTATTTGTCGTGATTTATTTAAAGCATATGGAGTTAATAAAGTTGTAAGAACAAGATAAAAAACTAAAATCAATATAGATATAAAAAAGAATAAATTTACGATTTCCATTTTTTTAATTCCTGAAGTCCATAAAATAAGTAATTCGCTATCTTTAATATGTTTCAAAATAAAAATTGATAATGCTATCGTAAAAGACAAGGGTATAAATTTTGGAATAATGCCAAATAAATTTAAAAAAGAATATTTGAAGTAGGAGGCTATTGGGTAACCATTCTCAACTATTAAATCTAAAAAGCTTACCGCTCTCACGGTTAAAGCGATTATAGACAAACCGAACAGTATTATTAAAAAAGTTTTAATAACTTCTTGTAAATAATTTTGATAAATTTTGTTTTGAAGCATTTATATTTTGTATATAATTAATTCATCCATATAATAAATTCAACTTTAGAGTGAAGAATGACAAAATTAACGTTGAAAAATGATATATTTGAACATATATACCAAGCAGTCTAAGTAACGAAATTTAAATATTATGTCTATTAAAATTACCTATTCTAATAAAACAGCAAAACCGCTTTTGGGTAACACAGTCGTATTTGTTGATGAAAAATTCAATTTGGCCAATATTAAAAAATTTATTTCAAATACAGAGTTCAACTACATTAAAGACTTATTAAGAATAAGTGATCATAAAAAAAATATACTAGTTTTTGAAGTTAACTCGAAAAAAAAAATTATTTTAATTTCTGTTAAAAAAGACTCAAAAAGTTCTGACGTGGAAAATCTTGGAGCCGAACTATATAGCAGGATTAATTATGGGAAGAAAAATGAATATAATATAATCTCTGATAGTGTAAATGGTAAGTTTGAAAATTTTTTAGGTCATTTTCTACATGGATTGAAACTAAAATCCTACCAGTTTAAAAAATATAAATCAAAAAAAGAAACGATAGATATTTCTATAATTGTATTAGGAGTCAAAAATCAACCTTCATCTCAAAATAAACTTAAGTTTAAAGCTTTAGAGGAAGGTGCTTTTTACGCAAGAGATTTAGTTTCTGAACCTGGAAATGTTTTACATCCTGATGAGTATGCTAAAAGGCTAAATGCTTTAAGAAAAGATGGTCTTAAAGTAAATGTATACGACGAAAAGAAATTAAAAAAACTAGGAATGAATGCTTTACTAGGTGTTGGCATGGGGAGTATTAGAGGATCGTATCTTGTTACCATGGAATGGAATGGAGCTAAAAATAAATCTAAACCTCTAGCTTTCGTTGGAAAAGGAGTAACATTTGATACTGGTGGTTACTCACTTAAACCCGCAAGGTTTATGGAGGACATGACTTATGACATGGCTGGTTCAGCCGCCGTCGTCGGATTAATGAAAAGTTTAGCGATTAGAAAAGCAAAAATTAATGCTGTTGGCGTTGTAGGATTAGTAGAAAATATGGTAAGTGGCGTGGCTCAAAGACCTGGAGATATTGTAAAATCTTATAGTGGCAAAACTATCGAGGTATTAAATACTGATGCAGAGGGAAGACTGGTTTTAGCAGATGCCTTAACTTTTACTGAAAAAAAATATAAACCAAAATTTATTGTGGATCTGGCCACTTTGACAGGAGCTATTATAGTTTGTTTAGGTTCAGAGTATGCCGGCCTTTTTTCAAACGATGACAAACTCTCTAAACAAATTTTAGATGCTGGAAAAAAAGTTGAGGAAAAACTATGGAGAATGCCACTTCATAAAAATTACGACAAACTTATGAATTCTAAAAATGCTGATGTACAAAATATTAATTATGTTGGTGGAGCTGGGTCAACAACAGCAGCACAATTTTTACAAAGATTTATCTTAAACAAAACACCTTGGGCTCACCTAGATATCGCTGGTATGGCTTTTTCAAAATATGGTGGTGCCCTAAATTCTGGTGGCGCAACAGGATTTGGAGTAAGGCTGTTAAATGAATTAATAGAAAAAAATTATGAGTGACATCCAACAAACTTTATCAATAATTAAACCAGATGCTGTAGAAAGAAATTTATCTGAAGAGATTAAAAATATTTTTATAAAAAATAACTTAAATGTAAAAGGAAGTAAAAAAATACAAATTACAAAAGAAGAAGCATCAGAATTTTATAAAGTTCATCAATCAAAACCTTTTTATAATGATTTATGTGAATATTTGGCCTCTGGCCCGATAGAAGTAATGATTCTCGAGGGAAAAAATGCAATATCTGCAAACAGGAAGCTTATGGGCGCCACAAATCCTAAGGAAGCTGAAAACGGTACAATAAGAAAATTGTTTGGAATATCAATTGACAAAAACTCAGTGCACGGATCAGACTCAATTGAGAATGCAAAAAAGGAAATTGAATTTTTTTTTAAAGACTAAGTATTCCTAAAAATTTTAATAATTGCTTCAGGAAAAGCTCTATACTCTAATCGTTGTGTCTTATTTCTTAAGATAGTTTCATTGTCATTATCATTTATTATAAATTTTTTTTGGATAATATTGCTTCCGCTATCTAATTTTTCATTAACATAGTGGACAGTACATCCTGCATTCTTTTCTTTATCTTTTAACATTCTAGAGAAAGTATTTAACCCTTTGTATTTAGGAAGTAGTGAAGGGTGGATATTTATTATTTTTCCTTTGTAATTATTTATTAAAATACTCGAAATAATTTTCATATAACCTGCGAGACATATAAAACTTATTTTATATTTTTTGAGATTAAATAAAATTTTATTTTCATAATTTTTAATTTTTGTATTAATTAAAATATAAGGAATATTATATTTTTTAGCGTACTTAATACCATACGCATTTTTTTTATTACTTATCACCAAACTAATTTTTATCGGAAAAGTATTATCTCTTGAGCATGAAATTAGATTTTTGAGATTAGAGCCTTGTCCTGATATAAAAACACAGGTGTTTTTTTTTACCATTTTAATGAGTTAAATAAATTTACTTTATGGTTTTCCTTTGAAATATATCCAATTTCGTAGGGCATAAATTTTTTAGGAAAAATTTTTTTTATTCGAGATATATTTTTTTTATTAACTATAAGACAAAAACCAACACCACAATTAAAAGTTCGGATCATTTCCTGGTCCGATATATTTTTTGTTTTTAACCATTTAAAAACTTTGATTATTTTAATTTTAGAGAGATTTATGTTCAAAGATAGATTGCTTGGTACGGATCTTAATAAATTTTCAATTAAGCCTCCTCCTGTTATATGAGCAGCTGCATTAATGAGATTCTTATTCATTAATTTTAAAACTTCTTTTGAATAAATTTTGGTTGGTTTTAAAATTTCTTTCTTTAAATCTTTTGGCAATTTATTTTTTTTTAAAATTGATCTTACCAGTGAATATCCATTTGAATGAATGCCGTTTGAAGGAATAGCTAATACTACATTTTTATTTTTGACATTGGTTTTATCTAGAATCTTTTTTTTTGAAACTATTCCAACGCTGAAACCAGCTAAGTCAAATTTATCGTCAGAGTAAATTCCAGGCATTTCAGCTGTTTCACCTCCAATCAATTTACAATCAGATATTTTACAGCCTTTAAAAATACCTTTTAAAATTTTTTTAGTTTTATTTAAATCTAATTTACCGACAGCAATATAATCTAAAAAAAACAATGGTTTTGCACCTTGAACAATTAAATCATTAATGCACATGGCCACTAAATCAATCCCAATCGTATCAAATTTTTTGAATTTATTAGCTAAATCAATTTTAGTTCCAACTCCATCAGTGCAAGAGACTATAACAGGATCTTTTATTTTAAGATTACTAATATCAAACAATGAACCGAAACCTCCAATAATATCTTTTTTATGTGAACTGTTCGTTTTTTTGACATCTTTTCTTGATATATTAGATATATGTTTAACTAACTTATTAGCTAATGAAATATTCACACCACTTTTTTTATAACTATTTTTAATTTTTTTCATTTATAAATTGGTAATTTATCTTTTATGAAACTTTACAAACAAATAACAATTATTATTTTAATTATTTTTTTTAAAACTGAAACTGTTTTTTCTGAGAATAATTTATTTAATGTTAATAATATTGAATTAGAAAAAAAGGGTAAGATTTCGAATAATTCTTTAACTAACCGAGCTATTAAAAAAGGGTTTAACCAGCTTATAGCCAAGATCTTATTAAAACAAGACAGTGAAAAAATTTCAGATTTAAATTTTTCAACCATAAAGCAACTGGTGACCTATTATCAAGTATCAAATACCTTTGATGAAGAGGAGAGAGAATTAGTTAATTATAGTATTACTTTTGACAAAGAAAAAATACATAACTTGTTTTACAAAGAAGGAATTTCTTATTCAGAAATTCTAGATAAAGAATTATATATTTTGCCAGTACTGATCAAAGATAACGAAATTTTTATATTTAATAATAATTTTTTTTACGAGAATTGGAATAATTATTACGAAAATGAATTAATTGAATTTATCCTTCCTATAGAAAATATTGAAATTATTCAGAGCATAAATACGAATAAAAATAATTTAATCAGTTTAAATATAAAAAATTTATTTAGAGAATATCAAAACAAAAATTTAACATTTGTCTTAATAGAAGATAATAATTTAACTAAAAAAATATATTTAAAATCAATTATTCAGGGAAAAAATATATCCAAAAGCTTAAATATTAAAAAAAAAAATAATGAAAAAGAAGATTACAAACAAATTATTATCGAGTCCAAAAAAGAATTAATTAATTTAGTTAAATCAAAAAATTTAATTGATATTAGAACACCCTCATTTTTGAATGTCAAATTTGATCTTAAAAAAGAAAGTAATTTAGTAGAATTGAATTTGAGAATTAAAAATATTGACCTAATTGAAAATATTTATGTACAGGAATTTAATAAAGAATATATGAGTCTAAGAATTAAATATTTGGGTAAATTGGAAAAGATAATTTACCAATTAAAAAAAGAAAATGTTAGATTACAACTAAAAAATGATCAATGGATTATTGAGACTTTATAAAAAATGGATCAATTAATATTTAAATTTCCTTTTTCAAAAAGATATTATGAACAAGATTTCTATGTTTCTAGTAATAATTTTTCTGCTTTCAAATTAATAGAAAGTTGGCCGATTTGGCCTGGAAAATGGGTAAATATATTTGGAGCTTCTGGTTCAGGAAAAACTCATTTAGCAAAAATCTTGGAAAAAAAAATTAAAAAAATAAAATTAATAGAAGCAAAAGATATTAATGATAAAATTATTCAAGATTTAGATAGTTCTGATTGTTTAATAATTGATAATTACAATAATAATATTGATGAAAAATTACTTTATTCAATATTAAATCAATCTAAACAACTAGAAAAATATGTATTAATTAACTCTGTTTTATCTATAAAAAATATTAAATTTAGATTGGAAGATTTGCAGTCGAGAATTAATAGCTTTATGTATATTGGTATTGAATTACCCACCGATGATTTGTTAAAGGTAATTATTTCTAAGACTTTATCTGACAAGCAAATAAGTGTTAATCATAAATTATCCGACTTTATTATAAACAATGTAGAGAGATCGTATGAAAAAATGTTTAAATTTCTTAAAGATCTTGATGAATTGTCTTTATCTACTGGAAAATCTATTAATATTAATCTAATAAAAAAAGTATTGAATCAATGAATAAATACAGAACTCATAACTGCTCAGAATTAAATGAGAAAGAAATTAATAAATCGGTTTCTCTCTCGGGCTGGCTTCATAGAAAAAGAGATCATGGTAATTTGTTATTTATTGATTTGAGAGATCACTATGGCATGACTCAGTGCGTAATTGAAAATAATAACAAGTTTTTTCCAATTTTAGAAAAATCAAAACCAGAGTCAGTTCTTAAGATTACCGGAAAAGTAATAAAAAGATCTAGTGGAACTGAAAACTTAGATCTTAAAACTGGCAAAATTGAAATCTCAATTGATTCCGTAGAGGTTTTATCTAATGCCAAAGAGTTGCCAATGCCAGTTTTTGGTGAACAAGATTACCCGGAGGACATAAGACTTAAATATAGATTTTTAGATTTAAGACGAGAAGAAATGCACAAAAATATAATTCTTAGATCAAAGGTAATTTCTTTTATTAGAGGCGAGATGTTAAAATTAGGTTTCCTAGAGTATCAAACTCCGATTTTAACCTCTTCAAGTCCTGAAGGTGCAAGAGATTTCTTAGTCCCAAGCAGATTAAACCCTGGAAAATTTTATGCATTACCGCAAGCTCCACAACAATTCAAACAATTAATTATGATTTCTGGATTTGATAAATATTTCCAGATTGCTCCTTGTTTTAGAGATGAAGACGCAAGAGCAGATAGAAGCCCAGGAGAATTTTATCAATTAGATTTAGAAATGTCTTTCGTCGAACAAGAAGATATTTTTAATGTAGTAGAAAAATTAATGGTAAATCTATTTAAATATTTTTCATCAAAAAAAATGTTATATGAAAAATTTCCTCGAATACCTTACAACGAAGCGATGAAAAAATATGGTACTGATAAACCAGATTTAAGGAATCCTTTAATCATTCAAGAACTCACAAATATATTTACCAGAGATGATGTAAAATTCGATATCTTTAAAAAATTGGTTAAATCCGGATCAGTTGTAAGAGCAATAATAACAAACAACACTAAGGATAAACCTAGAAGTTTTTTTGACAATATTGACAAATGGGCAAAAGATCAGGGCGCCTCTGGATTAGCTTATTTCACTTTGGAAAAAGATAAAGAGATTAAAGGTAAAGGGCCAGTTGGAAAATTTTTCAGCGAGGATTCACTTAAAGAAATAATGAAAATTTGTAATGCAAAAATAGGGGATAGTATTTTTCTTGCATGTGGAAAAAAAAGGGAAATAGAGAGAATTCTTGCTTTAGCACGAGACAAAATTGCTAATGACCTAGATATAATCAATAAAGATCAGTTTGCGTTTTGTTGGATTGTTGATTATCCAATGTATGAGTTAGATGATAACTCAAAAAAAGTAATATTTAGTCACAATCCATTTTCAATGCCACAAGGGAAAATCAATGAATTAAATTTTGACAGACCATTAGATATTAAAGCTTATCAGTATGATATTGTTTGTAATGGTGTCGAATTATCATCTGGGGCGATTAGAAACCATATTCCAGAACTTATGTATAAATTATTTTCAATAGCCGGTTATACAAAAGAAAAAGTTAATGAAAAATTCAGTGGAATGATCAATGCGTTAAGTTATGGAGCACCACCACACGGAGGTATCGCCCCGGGTATAGACAGAATTGTAATGCTGCTAGCAGAGAAAGAAAATATCAGAGAGGTTACTCTTTTTCCCATGAACCAAAATGCTCAAGATCTAATGATGCAAGCACCATCAGATGTCAATGAAAGTCAGCTTAAAGAACTTGGTATCAAAAAAGATATAAAGAAAAATTAATTTTTTGTTTTTAAATTAATTCTCACATCGGATAAATCTACTAATTTTTCCTCATAATTACTTCTGACAAATCCTTTAGACGTAATATTTTTTACGATCTTTAAAAACTTGTCATCTTCATCACCAGTATTTATATTTTTTGAGTTTGCAATTGACGGGGTATGAGCCAACTCTTCTTTTCCTAGGTAAGATATAGCAAGTTCTCTGAAAACGTAGTCAAGAATTGACGATGCGCTTAGAATTCTGTCGTTACCAATAACATTTCCTGATGGTTCAAATTTAGTATCAATAAACGCATCAACATATTCTTCAAGTGGAACTCCGTATTGTAATCCTAAAGAAATAGCTATAGCAAAATTATTCATCATTGCTTTAACAAGTTCACCTTCTTTGTTAGTATCAATAAATATTTCACCAATTTTTCCATCATCATATTCACCAGTATGTAAATATACTTTGTGATCACCAATCTGCGCTTTTTGAATATATCCCTTTCGTCTATCAGGCATTTTAAATCTTGCATTATTTTTAATCTTTAAACTAACCGTTTCTTTCTGTTCATTTTTTGTATTTTTTAATTTATTTGTAATACTATCTGGTAATACTTTGCCTATGTCTTTATTATTTAATTTGTCGTCCTTTTTACCTCCAATTTTTTTGGTTTTACGGTTATTGAGTTTTACATCTATAACTTCTACATCACCGTCAGTTCTTTGATCAATTTTAGATAGCTCTGCATCGTCCAAATTATTTAGTGTATGAACTGTCTTAAATGTACAAGTGTAATATGTTTCTACGATATATTTTTTCATAAAAATTGTGGAATCTCTTTATTTAGATATATATTAATTGTATAAGGTGTCTATTAATTATTAATACAATTAAGAATTGTGTGGATTTAAAATTTCTAATATGAGTTTAAAAATAATATTTACCTGGTGGAACAGACAAACTCTTGGGACTTTTTTAAAAACTCTTTTTTTTGGAAAATATGTTGGTTCTGACGAGTTTGGAAATAAATATTACCGCAGTAAAAACAATGAACGATGGGTAGTTTATAGTAAAAATATTGAAGCAACTAAAATTACTTCAGACTGGTATTTATGGATACATCATACCATTGATAAAATACCTGATAAAAAAGAAATGAAATACAACTGGCAAAAAAAACATTTAGAGAATCAAACAGGCACAAGCAATAGTTTTAAACCAGTCAAAATAAGAAAAAACAATGTTAAAAAAAAATATGAAACTTGGAAATAGACTAATTTTTATTTTATTTTTGAATACTTTCTTTATAAATTTTATTTATGCAGAAGAAAGAATTACGTCTACACCTTTAATTAATGTTGAAAAAATAAAACCAAGCTTTGAAAATTTAGATGAAGAAAGTGAAACTTATTCACAAGGTAAAGATTTAAAAGAAAAAAAAAACTACCGCAAATCTAAAATCCTCTCAAGCAATTTTAATTGGGCTTGATAAAATTACCGCAAAATCCTCACAGTTTGTTGTTAATTTAAATGAGAGTAAGAAATTTGGCCCGCTTGAAATAAAAATTTTAAAGTGCGGTAAGGTAAAAGTAAATAATAGAACTGATAGTGTTGCTTATATGCAGGTGAGGGATTTAACTAAAAATGAGAACGAAAAAGTTTTTATATTCAACGGCTGGACGTTTGCTTCAGATCCTAGTCTCACACCATTTGATCATGCTATTTATGATTTACAATTATTAAATTGTAGTAAAGCTTAATAAAATTTTTCTTTTCCCAGCCAGTTTGTGTCAAAATCAGAATTAATAAATTTTTTATGTTTCAATATTTTCTTGTGTAAATCAATCGTTGTAGTTATTCCTTCTAAAACAAATTCATCAAGAGATCTCAACGTCCTTTGAATTGCTTCAGTTCTATTTCTGCCTTTGCAAATAACTTTTGCAATTAAACTGTCATAATAAGGAGTTATTTTACATCCTTGAAAAACAGAACCATCAACTCTAGTCCTAAAACCTGAAGGCTGATGACAAACACTAATTGTTCCAGGACTGGGCTGAAAATCTAACGCTGGATTCTCGGCATTTATTCTACATTCAATTGTATGACCTCTGGGATTAATGTCATTTTGTTTTAAAGCGGTATCACCAGTAAAGGCAATCCATAGTTGTTCTTTAACAATATCAATACCTGTTTGAACTTCAGTTACAGGATGCTCGACTTGTACTCTGGTATTCATTTCTAAAAAATAAAATTTTCCATTTTCAAATATGAATTCAACTGTACCGGCGCCTTCATAATTAATCTGCTCAACCATTTTAACTGTTTTTTCCAATAGATCTTTACGTTGGACCTCTGTTAAAACAGGGCTCGGTGTTTCTTCAATTAACTTTTGATGCCTCCTCTGAACTGAACAATCTCTTTCTCCCAAATGAACAGTTTTATTTTTTCCAGACATAATTTGTACTTCAATATGTCTGGGATTTTTAAAATATTTTTCTATATATAATTCGTCATTATTAAAAAATTTCAATGCTTCAGATTTTGCTGTAAGAAATAAATTCTCTAATTTACCCTCTTCCTCAACAACTTTCATTCCCTTTCCACCACCACCACCAGCAGCTTTGATTAAAACAGGGTATCCAATTTCTTTACAAATTGATTTAGCTTCTGCAAAAGTCTTTACACCTCCTTCTGATCCTTCAATTACAGGTAATCCATATTTTTTAGCAATTCTTTTTGCTTCAATTTTATCTCCCATCTTAGAAATTATTTCGGCACTTGGTCCAATAAATTTAATTCCATGTTTATTAACTATCTCAGAAAATTTAGCATTTTCTGATAAAAATCCATATCCTGGATGAATGGCTTCTGCGCCAGTTAGATCAACTGCTGACATAATTGATGAAATATTTAAATAACTATTTTGTGGTTGATGAGATCCTATACAAACACTTTCATCTGCTAGTCTTACATGCATTGAGTCGGAGTCCACATTAGAATGAACGGCAACAGTTTTAATTCCCCATTCTTTGCATGCTCTTATAACTCTAACAGCTATCTCACCTCTATTAGCTATTAATACTTTCTTAAACATTTTTTATATTTATTTTAAAAGAACTAAAGTTTGACCAAACTCAACGGGCTGTCCATCTTCGACTAAAATTTTTTTTACTTCACCATCTGAAGTTGAAGGAACATGATTCATTGTCTTCATAGCTTCAACAATCATAATAGTTTGACCTTTTTTAATTTTATCTCCAACTTCTACAAATTTTTTTGCTCCAGGCTCAGCCGCTAAATATGCTGTACCAATTATTGGAGATTTAACTCTAATTCCTTCACTTTCATCTGTTGATTTAAGTACCGACTTATTTGGAGAAACTACGGCACTGGTTTTAATCTGTTCAATTCCTTTAGCTGCTTTTGAAACTTTTATTTTAGTTTGACCTTCTTGATATTCTAATTCAGTAAGCTCAAATTCTTTTAAATTATCAACTAATTCTTTTATTAATTTTTTATCAATTTTCATTTTTTAAAAACTTATTCATGGCGCTTAATGACATTAAGTATCCATTATCTCCAAACCCACAAATTACTCCTTTCGCTACTTTACTTATAAGAGATTTATGTCTGAATTCCTCTCTATTATAAATATTACTTATATGCAATTCAATAATCGGAATATTTAATATTTTTAATGCATCGTGAATAGCAACAGACGTATGAGTGTAACCTCCAGCATTAATAATTAGGCCATCTTGATCTTTTCTTGATTTTTGTATTCGATCGACTAATTCACCCTCAATATTGGATTGAAAAAAAGAAAGCTTGATATCGTTTTCGCTCGCGTAAACATTACAACTTTTTTCAACATCATTTAAAGTAAAACTTCCATATTGGTTTTTTTCCCTTTCACCTAAAAGGTTGAGGTTTGGTCCATTAAGAATTATAATTTTATTCATAAATTTCTTAATATTGAATAACTTAATT
>MDTG01060747.1_pt1 | contig 24766 bp, 22 predicted proteins | sample 811421 | NCBI WGS metagenome assembly MDTG01 (sample SAMN05326645, study PRJNA326480) | marine metagenome | isolation source: seawater | place: Pacific Ocean: South East | collected 2011 | reverse complement strand
TGAAACTAGTATCATAGGAGTTGAAAAAAGGATTAGAGGTAGAGTAAAAAATCAAATGGAAAAAACTCAAAGAGAATATTATTTAAACGAACAACTTAAAGCAATACAAAAAGAACTTGGTGAAATTGAAGATGGTAAAGATGAGACTTCAAATCTTAATAAACAGATATTGAAAGCTAAAATGCCAAAAGAAGTTCAAAAAAAATGTATGACAGAATTAAAAAAATTAAAAAATATGAGCCCAATGTCAGCAGAAGCCACGGTAGTAAGAAATTACTTAGATTGGATGATTGATATTCCTTGGCATAAAAAAAGTCATGTTGATATTAATCTAAATAAAGCTTTAAAAACTTTAGACGAAGATCATTATGGTTTAGAAAAAGTCAAAGAAAGAATAATTGAATTTTTAGCAGTTCAAAAAAGAATGGATAAAATCAAAGGTCCAATTTTATGTTTAATAGGACCTCCAGGAGTTGGAAAAACTTCTCTTGGTAAATCAATTGCAAAAGCTACAAATAGAGAATTTGTTAGAATGTCTCTTGGTGGTGTTAGAGATGAAGCAGAAATAAGAGGGCATAGAAGAACTTATATAGGTTCACTTCCAGGAAAAATTATACAGATGATGAAAAAAGCTGGAACTAAAAATCCTTTAATATTACTCGATGAGATAGACAAAGTTGGGAATGATTATAGAGGAGATCCATCGTCTGCATTGTTAGAGGCACTTGATCCAGAGCAAAATACAACATTTAATGACCATTATTTAGAAGTAGATTATGATCTTTCTGATGTAATGTTTGTTACTACTGCCAATACTCTAAATATTTTACCACCTCTTTTAGATAGAATGGAAGTTATAAGAATACCTGGTTATACAGAAGATGAAAAAATAAATATTGCAAATAAATTTCTTTTACCTAAACAAATTAAAGAAAATGGAGTTAAAGAAGGCGAATTCAACATATCAGATGGATCAATAAAAGAAATTATAAAAAATTATACAAGAGAATCTGGTGTAAGAAATTTAGAAAGAGAAATATCTAAAATAGCAAGAAAAGTAGTTAAAAAAGTCGTCAATGGTGAAGAAAAAAAAGTAACGATTAATGATAAAAATCTTTCCGATTTTTTAGGTGTGAAGAAGTTTAAATATGGAGAATTAGAAAATGAAGATAGAGTAGGTATAGTTACAGGTTTAGCCTGGACAGAGTTTGGAGGTGAAATATTAAAAATTGAAACAGTTCACATGCCTGGAAAAGGTAAAATGCAAATAACTGGTAAATTAGGTGATGTTATGCAAGAGTCTGTGAGAGCTGCAAAATCATTTGTTAGATCAAAAAGTCTAGAATATGGAATTATTCCTCCATTATTTGAAAAAAAAGATTTTCATATTCACGTCCCTGAAGGAGCAACACCTAAGGATGGCCCATCAGCAGGAATAGGAATGGTAACTTCAATTGTTTCATCAATAACGAATAACCCTGTGAATAAAGAAATTGCTATGACTGGAGAAGTTACACTCACAGGTCAAGTTTTACCAATCGGAGGATTAAAAGAAAAGTTATTAGCTGCTCACAGAGCCGGAATAAAACATGTGATTATACCAAAAGATAATGAAAAAAATCTTGTTGATATACCTAAAAAAGTAAAAGAAGATATTAAAATTTCAGCAGTTGAAAATGTTGATGAAGTATTAAAGATTGCATTAAAAAAAGAACTTAAAAAAATAGAGTGGACTGAAGTTGAAAATATTTCTAAATCAAAAAAAGAAGACAAATCTCAAGCAAGCATTCAATAATTTTTAGGTAAATTATTTAATTAATTTTTTTATTAAATAATCGTTTTTTATATGGTGACCGTGATTTTCAAGAATATCTACATCAAAACCTTTTATTGAAAGAATTTTAACTAATTTTTCAAAAGATGTTCCATAAGGCGGATAAAAACAACATTGATCATCTTTACCATATATAAGATTATGTTTTCGATTTTGTATTCCATTTTCATCGAAAAGTGATAAAAAATAAAAATTCCAAATATCATAATTGTTCCAAAAAGGTGAGTTACCACCCATAAGCGCGTGAGGATTCCAATGAGGATCTGCAAAAGCTTTTGGTATCGAACCTGCAAAAGAAAAAGAATAATTTATTTTAGGTATCAATGATGATATCATTGTAGTTTGCCAACCACCACCTGATAAACCAACCATGACTATTTCATCATAATTATTTTCCAATGCTTTTATTATATAATAATTTCCAGATAAAATAAGTGAAATTGGTAACAGTTCAGGATAATTTTCATCATAAAAATCTAACCATATATGTCTAAGATATCTTGTGTGTCCAAAAATTTCAGTATTAAATGATTTTTTTGAAATTTTTTCTCTATTTAAATTAGGATTTGTTGGAAAATATATATTATTATTATGTCTATTGTACCCAATCCCAGCAATAGATAATGTTAAAATATCATAACCGTTTTTTTTTAGTTGCTTTTTTAATTTAATTAATTTTTCATATTCAACTGGAATTCTTGAGTCACCATGTCCACCATTAAAAATAAATAATTTTTTATTATTTCCTTTTTCTAAAATTCCAAAATTATTAATTTCATAAAATTTTGTTTTTATTAAAAATTCATTATTTCCTTTTTTTGATATTAATCTCTTACTTTCAAAATTATCTGTTGGCTCGTTTGTATTTATATAAACAATTTCTTTTGGTAAAATAATTCTATTTATTAAATTTTTTCTAAAAAATGTTGAATTGGATTTTACAAAATCATATATATCCTCAGCATATAACTTTTGATGATTGATAAATTCTTTACTATTTAGTGTATTATTTATTCTATCAAATTCTTTCTCTAATAATTTTGGATTATTAAGATCAAAATAATAATAAAAATATGAAAAAGTTTGGTAAAAAAAATTTTGACTTCTATATGACATAAAGCCAAACAGAAAAGATGAAAAAATTATAATTAATAATATTAGTATTATAAAAATATTCTTTATTTTGATCAATTATTTACCCACTTTTCCCAGTTCTAAATTGATGTAACTCTAACAAATTGGTCAGTTTTATGAACATTATATTATTGATCTATTTATACAATTTCTTAATAGAACTTGACGTAATTGTGCGAAAATATATAAAACAACCTACTTTTAATATATTTGGATGGGCGGTTAGCTCAGTTGGTAGAGCATCTCGTTTACACCGAGGGGGTCAAAGGTTCGAGTCCTTTACTGCCCACCAAATTATGGGGGGTGTAGCTCAGTTGGTTAGAGCGATCGCCTGTCACGCGATAGGTCGAGGGTTCGAGTCCCTTCACTCCCGCCATAAATTTATTGCAAATCGTTATCAACATCTAATTTCTAAGATAAATGTGACCTTAACTGTACTTTATTTTAGTTCAAAAGATTATATATAGAATTATATGCTTTCTGATTTTTTAAAAGATTATTTGTCAATAATTATATTCTTTATAATTTCTTTAGGAATAAGCGTGGTATTTATAGTATTAAATTATGCGCTATCACCAAAAAAACCAGATCCAGAAAAGCTATCAGCATATGAATGTGGATTTGAGGCATTCAATGACTCAAGAATGGAATTTGATGTAAGATTTTATTTAGTGGCTATTTTATTTATTATATTTGATTTAGAAATCGCCTTTCTTTTTCCTTGGGCTATTTCATTAGGTAATATTGGTATCTTAGGTTTTATTTCGATGATGATTTTTTTGTTTATATTAACAGTCGGTTTTATTTATGAGTGGAAAAAAGGAGCCTTAGATTGGGAATAATAAATGAATTTAAATGAAAAAGAAAATCAAATCCCTGAAGAATTTAAAAATTTAGCAAAAGATTTTAGCAAAAATGGATTTATCACAACGAGCTTTGATAATTTAATAAATTGGGCTAGGGCAGGCTCTTTGCATTGGATGACATTCGGCTTAGCTTGCTGCGCTGTCGAAATGATGCAAACCTCTATGCCAAGATATGATTTAGAACGATTTGGAGCAGCACCAAGAGGCTCTCCAAGACAATCTGATGTAATGATAGTTGCAGGAACTTTAACAAATAAAATGGCCCCAGCACTTAGAAAAGTTTATGATCAAATGCCAGAACCTCGTTACGTAATATCCATGGGTAGTTGTGCCAATGGAGGTGGTTATTATCATTATTCTTATTCAGTTGTAAGAGGATGCGATAGAATTGTCCCCGTTGATATATATGTACCAGGATGCCCTCCATCTGCAGAAGCTTTGTTGTATGGAATTTTACAATTACAAAAAAAAATAAGAAATCACGGTTCTATAGAAAGATAACATTTAATGAAAAATCTAGATAATCTAGAAAAAAAAATAAATTCCGAACTTACAACTAAAATTAATGAATCAAAAATTGTACATGATCAATTATATTTAATTATAGATAACGAAGATTTGTTAGAAGTAACTTTATTTTTGAAAAATAACAAAGATACCAAATTTAGGCAATTAATTGATATAACAGCAGTTGATTATCCCGAACAATCGAAAAGATTTAAAATTGTTTATTTATTTTTAAGTCATGAATTTAATCAACGAGTTATATTGAGTTACTTTATAAATGAAAACGAAGTAATTTCTTCTTTAACTAATATTTTTCCATCTGCTAATTGGATGGAAAGAGAAGTATTTGATATGTATGGAATAAAATTTAAAGACCATCCTGATTTAAGAAGAATTCTTACAGATTATGGTTTTCAAGGCCACCCTCTCAGAAAAGATTTTCCTCTAACAGGAGATAAAGAGGTTCGTTATAGCGAAGATGAAAAAAAAGTAATTTATGAACCTGTTAAATTAGAGCAAAATTACAGAAATTTTGATTTTGAAAGTCCGTGGGAAGGTACAAAATACATTAAAGAACAAACAAAAAAGTAAAGTAATGCCAAAAGAAACAAAAACATTAAATCTAAATTTTGGTCCACAACATCCTGCAGCCCATGGTGTTTTAAGACTAATATTAGAATTAGATGGAGAGGTAGTTGAAAAAGCAGACCCTCATATAGGTTTACTTCACAGAGGAACAGAAAAGTTAATTGAAAACAAAACTTATATGCAAGCTGTTCCTTACTTTGATAGACTTGATTATGTAGCACCAATGAATCAGGAACACGCTTTTGCCTTAGCCATTGAAAAAATTTTAAAAATAGAAGTTCCAATTAGAGCTCAATTCATAAGAGTTATGTTTTGTGAAATTGGAAGAATTTTAAGTCATATTTTAAATGTTACTACACAAGCCTTAGATGTTGGTGCCTTAACTCCTTCACTGTGGGGATTTGAAGAAAGAGAAACATTAATGACTTTTTATGAAAGAGCATCTGGTTCCCGTTTGCATGCAAATTATTTTAGAGCTGGAGGAATTCATCAAGACTTACCAGCAGGATTAGAAAAAGATATTCTAAATTTTTGTGAGTCATTTCCAAAAATAATTAATGATTTAGAAAATCTATTAACAGACAATAGAATTTTTAAACAACGGAATGTTGATATAGGTATTGTTTCAAAAGACGACGCTTTAAATTACTCATTTTCAGGAGTCATGTTGAGAGGTTCAGGCATTCCTTGGGATTTAAGAAAATCCCAACCCTATGATTGTTATGAACAAATTGAATTTAAAATTCCGATTGGAAAAAATGGCGATTGCTATGATAGATATTTATGTAGAATTGAAGAAATGAGAGAAAGTGTAAGTATTATAAAACAATGTTTATCAATGATGCCAAAAGGACCAATTAAATCACTTGATGGCAAAATTACTCCACCATCAAAAAAAGAGATTAAAGAATCGATGGAGGCATTAATTCATCATTTTAAATTATTTACTGAGGGTTACCGTGTTGATAAAGATGAAATTTACACAGCTGTTGAGGCTCCAAAAGGTGAATTTGGAGTTTATTTAATATCTGACGGATCAAATAAGCCTTATAAATGTAAAATAAGAGCACCAGGTTTTTCACACTTACAAGCCATGGATTACTTAATCAAAGGTCACATGCTAGCAGATGTTCCTGCAGTTTTAGGATCATTAGATGTGGTATTTGGAGAAATAGATCGATGACAATTAAAAAAATTTCTAAGACTCAACCCGAAAACTTTGAATTTAGTAACGAGAACTTAATTTTAGCAAATAATATTATCAAAAAATATCCTAAAAATAAAAAACAAAGTGCAGTAATGGCATTACTATATTTGGCACAAAGTCAAAATGAAAACTGGATACCCTTATGTGCAATTAAATATATAGGTAAATTTTTGGATATGCCCTACATAAAAGTTTATGAGGTTGCTACATTTTATTCAATGTATAATTTATCTCCTGTTGGTAAATATTTTATTCAAGTTTGTACAACTACTCCATGTATGATCAGAGGATCCAAAGAGATAGTTGAAGCATGTAAAGAAAAAATATCAGTTAATGAAAATGAATTACAAGAAGGAAAAAATTGCTCTTGGACTGAGGTAGAATGTTTAGGTGCATGTGTTAATGCTCCAATGTTACAAATTAATAATGATTATTATGAAGATTTGGATAAAGAAAAAACATTAAAAATTTTGGATGAAATTTTAAAAGATATAAAACCGAAACCAGGATCTTATAGAGGTCGTTTAAATTCTGAGCCTGAAGATAATAGAAAAACATTAATAGAGAGTAAAAATGCTTAAAGATACTGATAGAATATTTAAAAATCTCTATAATGATAATGGCTTTGACATCGTTTCTTCTCAACGAAGAGATGACTGGAAAGACACTAAAGAGCTCTGTAATAAAGGAAGAGAATGGATAATAAATGAAATTAAAAACTCTGAACTTAGAGGAAGAGGTGGCGCAGGTTTTCCTACTGGTCTAAAATGGTCTTTTGCACCCAAGGAAGTAGGATCAAGACCACATTACTTGGTTATTAATGCGGATGAGTCTGAACCAGGAACATGTAAAGATAGAGATATATTAAGATTTGAACCACATAAATTGATTGAAGGCTGTTTAATAGCATCGTATGCAGTCAACGCCCATGTTTGTTATGTGTATATTAGAGGCGAATACTTCAATGAGGGAAAAAATCTTCAAATAGCTATAGATGAGGCTTATGAAAAAAATTTGATAGGTAAAAATGCATCGGGAACCGGATGGGATTTAGATATTTATATTCACTACGGAGCTGGAGCATATATTTGTGGAGAGGAAACAGCTTTACTTGAAAGTTTAGAAGGCAAAAAAGGATTACCCAGGTTAAAACCACCTTTTCCTGCGTTAATAGGTTTATATGGATGCCCAACAATAATAAATAATGTTGAAACAATAGCTGTAGTCCCAACAATTTTACGAAAAGGTGCTAAATGGTTTACTTCACTAGGAAAACCAAAAAATACAGGGACAAAAATTTTTTGTATATCTGGAAATGTAAATAAACCATGTAATGTGGAGGAAGAAATGGGAATTCCTTTGAAAGAATTAATTGAACATCATGCTGGCGGCGTAGTTGGTGGATGGGAAAATTTAAAGGCAGTTATTCCAGGAGGATCATCAATGCCTTTATTACCAAAAAATATTTGTGATACAATAACTATGGATTTTGACTCTTTAATTGCTCAAAAAAGTGGAATGGGTACAGCAGGAATTGTAGTGATAAATAAAGATCAAGATATAATAAAATGCATGGCAAGGATTGCTCGTTTTTATAAGCATGAAAGTTGTGGACAATGTACACCTTGCAGAGAAGGTTCAGGATGGATGTGGCGAATGCTTGAAAGAATGGCAAAAGGAGAAGCTTCTAGAGACGAAGTTGATATGTTGATGGATGTTACGAAACAAATAGAAGGACATACTATTTGTGCTTTTGGTGAAGGCTCTGCATGGCCAGTACAGGGATTGTTAAGACATTTTAAGAAAGAAATTGCAAAAAGAAATAATTTTAATCCATTAATAAATAAGAATAAAAATATTCCTTATCTTGTTGATCAACATTTATTGGATAACGAAAATGCTGAAAATAAAAGTTAATAATATTGATTTAGAAGTTGAAGAAGGCCTAACTGTTTTACAAGCTTGCGAGCAAGCAGGAGTAGAAATACCAAGATTTTGCTATCATGAAAAATTATCAATAGCAGGTAATTGCAGGATGTGTTTGGTCGAAATAGAAAAATCACCTAAGCCAGTAGCATCATGTGCAATGCCAGCTTCTGAAGGTATGAATATTAAAACAAATACTCCTTTTATTGAGAAATCAAGAAAGGGTGTAATGGAGTTTCTTTTGGCAAATCATCCTTTAGACTGTCCTGTTTGTGATCAAGGAGGCGAATGTGATCTTCAAGATCAATCAATGTTTTATGGAATAGACAAGTCTAGATATAAGGAAAATAAAAGATTTGTACCAGAAAAAAATATGGGGCCTTTAATTAAAACACAAATGACAAGGTGTATTCATTGTACAAGATGCATTAGATTTGCAACTGAGGTTGCAGGTGTACCTGAGCTAGGAGCAGTAGGTAGAGGAGAAAATATGGAAATTACCACTTATTTAGAAAAATCAATGGAGTCTGAATTGTCAGCTAATGTTATAGATTTATGTCCCGTAGGTGCATTAACTTCAAAACCTTATGTTTTTGAAGCAAGACCATGGGAGTTAAAAAAAACCGAGACAATAGACGTGATGGATGCCATTGGGTCAAATATCCGTGTTGATACATATGGTTGGGAGGTAAAGAGAATTTTGCCAAGAATAAACGAGGATATTAATGAAGAATGGATATCAGATAAAACTAGATATGCATGCGATGGTCTTTTGAACCAAAGACTTGATACACCATTTATAAAATATGGTGGTAAATTTGATAAAGCATCATGGAAAGAAGTATTTAATATTTTAAAATCAAAAATTGGATCTACAGAGCCTGATAAGATATGTGGTTTTACCGGAGATTTGATTAATATGGAAGCAATCTTTATTTTTAAAGAGTTTTTTAATAAAATATTAAATTCTAAAAATTTTGAATCAAGAAATGATCATATTTATCTAAATCCCGACAGAAGAGAAAATTATCTTTTTAATTCAAAATTGAATGGAATCGAGGAAAGTGATTTAATATTTTTAATTGGTTCTAATCCAAGACATGAGGCAACAATTTTAAATTCTCGAATAAGAAAAGCTTATTTACAAAATAAAACTAAAATATTTTCATTAAATGACGTGGGAGATCTAACATACCCATATATAAACTTAAATGGCGATACAGAAATAATAAAAGAAATAATTGAGGATAGAAATGAAATTTCAAAATTAATAAAAGATGCAAAAAAACCATTAATAATAATGGGTCAATCTGTATTTAAAGCTAATTCAGCCAAATATATATTTGAGTCAATTAAGTCTTTCTTAATTAAAAATAAAAAAATATCGGCAGACTGGAACTCGTTAAATATAATTTCTGAAAACGCATCTACAGTTGGTAGTTTAGATTTAGGCATATATCAAACCACCGATGGAAGTAATAAAGTTTTATCAGACTTACAAGAGCACAAATTTGAAATTGTATTTTTATTGGGTCAAGATAATTTAAATTTTAAAAAAGAAAACGAATTTGTTATTTATATAGGAAGTCATGGTGATAAAGGAGCAGAAATTGCTGATATTATTTTACCAGGCGCAGCTTATACCGAACAATCAGGTTTTTATTCTAATTTAGAAGGTAAATTACAAAAAGCTTATAAAGCTTCTTACCCTCCTGGTGATGCTAAAGAGGATTGGTTAATTATAAATGAATTGTCTGAGTATATCTCAAAAAAAAAATTATTTATTGATAAAGAAGATTTAGAAAATAACATGATAAATTATATAAATTTATTAACAAAAAATAATTCTCCTAAGAAAAATTTAGATAATAATGTTTTAAATTTTAATAAAGAAAATATTAAAGTTAATACAATTGATTATTATTATTCTAATGTCATAGCAAGGGCCTCTAAGACCATGTTCAATTGTAGAGAAGAAAAGAAAAAAAATAAATCAAATGGTAAGGAGATTTATTTATGATGGAATATATAAGTGTTTTTTTTTTAGAAACTTATAAAATATTATTTTTACTTATTCCAGTTTTGGTATCAGTAGCAATGATAGTCTGGTTAGATAGAAGAGTATGGGCATTTGTTCAAAAAAGAAGAGGACCAAATGTAGTAGGTCCATTTGGTTTACTTCAATCTTTGGCCGATGCTTTAAAATATATTTTTAAAGAGATTATTATTCCAGCAAGTTCAAATAAAATAATTTTCATACTAGCTCCAATTGTTACTATGACGCTAGCTTTAGTATCATGGGCTGTCATACCTTTTAATGAGAACCAGGTTATAGCAAATATAAATGTTGGAATTCTTTATTTATTTGCTGTTTCTTCTTTAGGTGTTTATGGAATTATCATGGGTGGCTGGGCTTCCAATTCAAAATATCCATTTTTAGGAGCTATAAGATCTGCAGCTCAGATGGTATCGTATGAGGTATCTATTGGAGTAATAATTATTAATGTTTTATTGTGCGTAGGATCTTTAAATCTTATAGATATTGTATTAGCTCAAAAAAATATTTGGTTTGTAATACCATTATTTCCAATGTTTGTAATTTTTTTTATTTCTGCTTTAGCCGAAACTAATCGACCTCCTTTTGATTTACCAGAAGCAGAAGCCGAATTAGTTGCTGGTTATCAAACAGAATATTCAGGAATGATGTATGCAATGTTTTGGCTTGGTGAATATGCTAATATTTTACTAATGTGCGCTATGGGGTCTATATTATTTTTAGGTGGATGGTTATCACCAATTGATATTTATCCATTTAACATTATACCTGGTGCATTATGGTTAATTTTCAAAATTTTATTACTCTTTGTTCTTTTTTCTTTGGTAAAAGCAATTGTTCCAAGATATAGATACGACCAATTAATGAAATTAGGATGGAAAATTTTTTTACCATTTTCATTAATTTGGGTCGTTATAACTTCAAGCTATTTATTTTATTTCAATTTATTACCGACTAATTAAATATGAAAATTACAAGAATTTTAAAGACAGTTTTATTAATAGATTTCATTAAAGCTCTTTTAATTGCAATTAAAGAAATTTTTAAATCTAAAAAAACAATAAATTATCCATTTGAGAAAGGAAAGATTAGTACCAGATTTAGGGGAGAACATGCTCTAAGAAGATATCCAAATGGAGAAGAAAGATGTATAGCCTGTAAATTATGCGAAGCTGTTTGTCCAGCTCAAGCTATTACTATTGAGTCCTACCAAAGAGCTGATGGAAGTAGAAAAACATCAAGATATGATATTGATATGATGAAATGTATATACTGTGGTTTATGTGAAGAGTCTTGTCCAGTAGATGCAATTGTTCAAGGTCCTAATTTTGAATTTTCGACAGAAACTAGAGAAGAACTTTATTATAATAAGGAAAAACTTTTAGATAACGGAGATAGATGGGAAAATTTGCTAGCTGCCAATATTAAAGCCAATAATCCCTATAGATAATTTCATGATAGCTCATTCAATTTTTTTTTATATTTTTTCTATAATTGCAATTATTTCTGCAATTATGGTTACGGTTTCTAAAAATACTGTTCATTCTGTTTTTTTTCTTATTTTAGATTTTATTAGTATTTCGTGTCTTTTTATAATGATTGGAGCTGAATTTTTAGGAATGATGATGTTAATTGTATATGTTGGAGCAGTTGCGGTTCTTTTTTTATTTGTAGTAATGATGTTGAATGTTGCTCAACAAAAAAATCAATGGTTCAAGGCCACTTCTTCATCATCACATATTCCTATCGGTCTTGTTATAAGCTTAGTTATTTTTTTAGAACTTATTGTAGTTTTAGCTGGCTGGAAATATAAACCAGATTTAGTTACTTCAAAATCGTTGATAATGAATGCTAATACTACAAACACGCATTCTATAGGTAACGTTATTTATACTGATTATATTCACATTTTTCAGCTTAGTGGCATGATTTTATTGGTATCAATGGTAGGAGCTATAATTTTAACTTTTAGAAAAAGATCTGGACTAAAAAGACAAAACTACTTTAAACAAATTTCAAGAGAGACATCAGATGGAGTTGAATTAATGGATGTGCAGAACAATAAGGGTATTAAAATTGATGATTGATATTGGATTAGGACATTATTTAACGCTTGGGGCAATAATTTTTACGATTGGAGTCGTAGGTATTTTTTTAAACAGAAAGAACATTATTGTTATCTTGATGAGCATTGAACTTATTTTACTATCTGTAAACATAAATCTTGTATCTTTTTCTATTTTTCTTAATGATCTTACTGGTCAAATTTTTACATTATTTATACTTACAGTAGCTGCTGCAGAAGCGGCAATTGGTTTGGCAATAATTGTAGTTTATTATAGAAACTCTGGAACAATTAGAGTCGAAGAAATAGATAGTTTGAAGGGGTAAAATGGAATTATTAATATTATTCCTTCCACTTTTAGGTTCTATCGCATCAGGCTTTTTTGGAAGATACATAGGAGATAAAAATTCACAAATCTTTACATGTTTATTAGTTTCCATATCTGCAATTTTGTCATTATATATATTTTACAATGTAATTTTTCAAAACTACGAAAATAATATTTTAATTGCTTCTTGGATAAAATCTGGTTCTTTTATTGTTAATTGGTCAATTAAAGTAGATCCACTTTCGTCAGTGATGTTGGTTGTTGTTACATTAATATCTTCAATAGTTCATATTTATTCCATTGGATACATGTCACATGATCCACATAAACCAAGATTTATGGCTTATTTGTCTTTATTTACTTTTGCAATGTTAACTCTTGTTACATCCGATAATTTTTTACAACTATTTTTTGGTTGGGAAGCTGTAGGTTTATGCTCGTATTTTTTGATAGGCTTTTGGTATAAAAAAGAAACTGCTAACGCCGCTGCTATAAAAGCGTTTGTAGTAAATAGAGTCGGCGACTTCGGTTTTGCTTTGGGGATTTTTTTAATTTTTTACATATTCGATACTGTAAGTTATCAAGAAGTATTTAGTTTAACACCTGATAATTTAAGTAGAGAGATTAATTTTGTAGGAATTAATATTAATTCAATAGATCTAATTTGTTCATTATTGTTTATAGGGGCAATGGGTAAATCAGCGCAATTTTTTTTGCATACGTGGTTACCAGATGCCATGGAAGGCCCTACACCAGTTTCAGCTTTAATTCACGCTGCAACTATGGTCACTGCAGGTGTATTTTTGGTTGTGAGATGTTCACCAATTTTTGAATATTCACAATTTACATTGAACCTAATTACAATTGTAGGAATGACAACTGCTGTTTTTGCTGCTTCGGTAGCATTAGTTCAGAATGATATAAAAAAAATTATTGCATATTCAACTTGTAGCCAATTAGGCTATATGTTTTTTGCCGCTGGTGTAGGAGCTTATAATGTTGCTATGTTTCATCTTTTTACTCACGCATTTTTTAAAGCATTATTATTTCTAGGATCAGGTTCTGTAATCCATAGTTTTAAAGAAGAACAGGATATAAGAAAAATGGGAGGTGTGTGGAGAAAATTGCCATTTACTTGGATTTTGATGATTATTGGAACATTGGCTCTAACAGGCTTTCCTTTTTTGTCAGGCTTTTATTCAAAAGATGCAATTATTGAATATGCATATCTAAAAGATACTAACTTAGGATATTCAGCTGCTACGCTTGGAATTTTTACAGCTTTGTTAACAGCAATATATTCTTGGAGACTAATGTTCAAAACATTTCATGGAGGATTTAATAATGAAAAAATTGAGTTAAATTCTATACATGAATCGCCATCTTCTATGCTAATACCTCTTATAATTTTGGCTATTGGATCATTGTTTTCAGGATTATTTTTTAAAGATTTATTTATTGGTAATATTGAGCCAAGTATTTTTTGGCAAGATTCAATTAAATTTTTAGTTCCATTAAGTACTAATCATCCACCGTCTTGGTTTATTTTAATTACACCTGTTTTGGTATGCATAGCAATACCCATTTCGTATTATTTATTTGTTAAAAATAAAAATATTACTAAATGGTTAGTAGATGAAAATAAACCATTGTATGATTTTTTATTAAATAAGTGGTACTTTGATGAATTATATGATTATCTATTTGTTAAAAATTCAAAAAAAATTGGTTCTTATTTTTGGAAAAATATTGATTTAAATATTATTGACAAATATGGACCAGATGGAATTTCAAAACTAATAAAAAATTTTTCTAACAAGGCTGTTAAATTCCAAACAGGATATATATATCAATACGCATTTATTATTTTATTAGGTTTTACAGCTATTCTTACATATTTAATTATATCATAATGAATTTCCCAATTTTATCCTCTTTAATAATATTACCTTTGGTTGGTGCTTTATTTATTTTATTCATTAAAAAAAATCCTAATACCAATTTTAAAAATATAAAATACGTAGCCTTATTTGTTACTTTTGCCAATTTTTTAATTTCTATCTATTTGTGGTACTTATTTGATTCATCAAATTATGAATTTCAATTTATAGAAAATAAAGAATGGTTAAGAGGATTTATTAATTATTATTTAGGAATTGATGGTATATCAATATTATTTATAATATTAACTACTTTAATCGCACCTTTATGTATAATTTCTATAAATAATTCGATTAAATTTCGAATAAAAGAATTTCTAATTGCTATTTTAATAATGGAAAGTTTATTAATTGGAGTTTTTTGTTCACTAGATCTAGTTATCTTTTATTTATTTTTTGAAGGCTGTTTAATACCAATGTTTTTAATTATTGGAATATGGGGTGGACCAAAACGAGTATACTCTGCATTCAAATTTTTTCTTTATACACTGTTAGGTTCAGTTTTAATGTTAGTAGCAATTATATCTATATACTGGATTACTGGAACAACTAATGTTGTTGAACTTTATGATAAAGGTATTAATTTTGAATATCAAAATTTACTTTGGTTAGCTTTTTTTAGTTCTTTTGCTGTAAAGACACCTATGTGGCCTGTACATACTTGGCTTCCTGATGCTCATGTTGAAGCACCTACAGCTGGATCTGTAATTTTAGCTGCTATTCTATTAAAATTGGCTGGGTATGGTTTTATAAGATTTTCGCTAGGTTTATTTCCTGTGGCATCAGAATTATTTACACCATTTATTTATTTTTTAAGTCTTATAGCAATTATATACACCTCACTAATCGCTTTAATGCAGGAAGATATGAAAAAACTCATCGCATATTCTTCTGTGGCACACATGGGTTTTGTTACTTTGGGAATATTTACGATAACACAACAAGGTATTGAAGGCAGCATAATCCAAATGATCAGTCATGGTTTGGTATCAGCTGCATTATTTTTATGTGTAGGTATCATATATGATAGAACACATTCTAGAATTATAAACACATATGGTGGTTTAGTTTCGATAATGCCTAAATATTCTATAATGTTTATGATATTTACATTAGCTGCCATTGGTTTACCGGGGACCACAGGGTTTATTGGTGAATTTTTAATATTAGTTGGAGCATTTAAAAAAAATTTTCTGGTAGCAACAATAGCAAGTTTAGGTGTCATTTTAGCAGCCGCTTATATGTTGTGGCTATATAAAAGAGTTATATTTGGCAATATAGTTAATAAAGATTTATTAAAATTAACTGATTTAAATAATTCAGAAATTTTTGTATTAATTTGTTTAGCTATACCCACACTAGTTTTTGGGTTTTATCCAGAACCACTATTAAATACCATTAATGTATCAACTAATAATTTAATTGAAATGTATAATTTCAATATAAATTTAGCAGAAGTTAAAAATAATGACTGATTTAAATTATATATATTCAGAAATATTTATTTCTTTATCAATAATGTTTTTACTTTTATTTGGTGTTTTCAAAAAAAAAAGTTCAACTTTAATTCATAATTTTGCAATTTTATCATTATTAATAACTTTATTATTAATATTTAACCATCCTTTAAAAATTGAAATTAGTTTATTTAAAGATGATTATATAATTGATTATTTATCATCATTCATGAAAATTTTGACTTTGATATCTGGTATATTTGTTTTAATTGTTTCATCTTCATATTTAAAATTTCATAAAATTTTTCAAATTGAATATTCTATATTAATTTTAACCTCAATTTTAGGAATGATGGTGATGATTAGCTCTAATGATCTTATCGTATTTTATATAGGGCTAGAACTTCAGTCTCTCTCTTTATATGTATTGGCATCATTTAATAGAGATCAAATGAAATCCTCAGAGGCTGGTTTAAAATATTTTGTTTTAAGTGCACTATCTTCTGGATTATTACTTTATGGCTGTTCATTGATATATGGATTTTCTGGTTCAACAAATTTTGTTATAATATCTGAAAATGTATCTAATGACAGTTTTGGACTAATATTTGGTTTAGTATTTATTTTAGTTGGTCTTGCATTTAAAATTTCGGCTGTTCCTTTTCATATGTGGGCACCAGATGTATACGAAGGCTCTCCAACTTCAGTTACTTTATTTTTTGCTGTAGTTCCAAAAGTTGCTGCACTAACTATTTTTATTAGAATTTTATATCTTCCTTTCTTTAATATGATTGATCAATGGCAGATAATAATAATATTTTTAGCAATTGCCTCAATGATTTTTGGTGCTGTAGCAGCAATAGGACAAAAAAATATTAAGAGGCTTATTGCATATAGCTCAATAGGGCATATGGGTTATGTTTTGGCAGGTTTATCAGTTGGTACTAATGCTGGAATTCAAAGTTCTATTATCTATATTTCAATTTACTTTGTTATGAATTTAGCTCTGTTTTGCTGTCTATTTATGATGAGAAGAAATGGAAAATATTATGAAGAAATTGAAGATTTATCAGGATTGTCAAAAAATCATCCAATTATATCTTTATCAATGTTAATTATTTTATTTTCTTTAGCAGGTGTTCCACCAATGGCAGGTTTTTTTGCAAAATTTTATATTTTTACTGCTGTTATAGAAAAATCTATGTATTATTTAGCAGTAATAGGTCTATTAGCAACTGTTGTGTCTGCATTTTATTATTTAAGAATTATCAAAATCATCTATTTTGATAAAGAAAAAGAGAAGTATGATAAGGACTATAGCTTAGGATTAAAAATTACTCTAACACTATCAACTTTAATAATCTTTTTATATTTTATTTTTCCTAGCAAACTTGTCGAAATAGTATCACAAATAAATATGATATAATGAAATTAAAATATTTTAATTATAAAAGTGTAAATAGTACCAACGATGTAGCGATAAAAATAATTAAAAATACAAATAATAAATTTGGTATTGTTGTAACAGAAACCCAAAAAAGAGGCAAAGGTCAATATGGAAAAAAGTGGATATCCTATAAGGGAAATTTATTTGTAAGTATTTTTTTCACTTTTGATAAAGTAAAACTATCATTAAGGCAAATGACAAGAGTAAACTGCTATTTGGTCAAAAGGTTAATATCTAATTACTGTAAAAAAAACATTTCAATAAAACTACCTAATGATTTAATGATTGGTAAAAAAAAAATTTGTGGGATATTACAGGAAACTATAAACAAAGCTGATAAAAAATTTATGGTTGTGGGTATTGGAATTAATTTGATTAAGAGTCCTAATATTTCCAATTATCCTACTACAAGCATTTTTGAAATTACAAAAAAAAAAATAAATAAAGAAAAAGTTATTTTAAAATTAAAAAAAATGTATGAACATTTTATCCCATTATTTTGTAAATTAACTTATAAAAAGATAAATAAAATTTAAAATGATAATTCTAGGTGATATTGGCAATACAGAAACAAAAATTTTTTTATTAAATAATAATAGTAAAATAATTAAAAAGTTAACCTTTGAGACTAAAAAAATAACTAAATTTTTTTTAAAAAAATTATTTAAAAATTTTAAATTAAAAAACTATAAAATAAAAAAATGCCTTTTCTGTAGTGTGGTACCAAAATCTTATAAATTAATAAAATTATATATTTCAAAAAATTATAAAATTAAATCTTACGAATTAAAGGACTTACCATTGAATAAGTTAATCAAAATAAAAGCTAATAATAAACAAGTAGGTTCTGATAGAATTGCTAATGCAATTGGTGCTATGGATTATAAGAATAATTTTATAATTTTAGACTTTGGTACAGCGACTACGTTTGATGTATTAATTAAAAATTTCTATCATGGTGGTGTAATTGCACCAGGTTTAAAAATTTCTCTTAATAATCTAATTGATAAGGCAACTTTAATTCCTCAAATAAATTTAAAAAGAATAAATAAAGTTATTGGTCTTAATACAGTTAATGCTGTCAGATCAGGTTTTTTTTGGGGTTACATTGGTTTAATTGAGAATATTCTTAAATTAATTAAAAAAGAAACAAAAAAACCCTTTAAAATAATAATTACAGGAGGTTACTCAAATTTATTTAAAAAATCTTTTAATACTATTGCTATTATTAATAAAGATATAACTATGAAAGGATTAATGAAAGCTTCCAAATTAATTAGTTAATATGAAAGAAGAATTATTATTTTGTCCACTTGGTGGATCAGGTGAAATAGGCATGAATATGAATTTATTTGCCTATGGAAAACCAGGTGATCATAAGTGGATAATGGTCGATATAGGCGTTACTTTTGCTGATGATGCTTTACCAGGTATTGATTTAATTTTTCCAGACCCTGGTTTTATAGTTGATAAAAAAGATAGTTTGCTTGGAATAATTTTAACTCATGCACACGAAGATCATATTGGTGCAATAGTACACATTTGGCCAAAATTAAAATGTAAAATTTATGCGACACCTTTTACTGCAATTTTGATCAAAGAAAAATTTAAAGAAAAACATATTGATATTACTAATGAATTAAAAATAATTGAATTAAATGGAAAAATAGATCTGGATCCTTTTAAAATTGAATACATAACTTTAACTCATTCAATTTTAGAGCCTAATGGACTAAGAATAGAGACACCAAGTGGAATAATACTTCATACTGGAGACTGGAAAGTGGATCCCAATCCATTAATTGGTGGTAAAATTAACTCCTCAAGATTGAAAGAAATTGGTAAGGAAGGTGTGCTTGCAATGATTTGTGACTCAACAAATGTATTTAGCGTGGGAAAAGCAGGATCTGAATTGGATGTTAGAAAAAGTATTCTCAATATAATGAGTAGACTTAAAAAAAGAATCCTAGTCACTTCATTCGCTTCTAATGTTGCTAGAATGGAAACTATTTTTTATTGTGCTGAAAAAACTGGAAGGCAGATTTCATTGGTTGGTAGGTCAATGCATCGTATATATAAAGCAGCAAAACAATGTGGTTACTTACAAGATGTGATTGATCCTATAGATCCAAGAGAAGCAAAAAAAATTTCAAGAGAAAAAATTATATATTTATGTACTGGTAGTCAAGGTGAACCAATGGGTGCAATGATGAGAATCTCAAATAATATGCATCCTGATGTATTATTAGAAAAAAATGATTCTGTAATTTTTTCATCAAAAATCATTCCTGGTAATGAAAAAAAATTATATAAACTTCATAATCAATTAATAAAGGATGGAATTGAAGTAATTTCTGAAGAAACTGAATTTGTTCATGTATCAGGCCACCCAAACAGAGAAGATTTAAAAGAAATGTATAATTGGGTAAAACCTAAATGTATTATACCAGTCCATGGAGAACATCGACATATGATAGAACATGTAAATTTTGCAAAAGAAATGCAGGTACCTTATTCAGTTCAAGTAGAAAATGGAGATATAGTGAAATTATATCCTGGAGAAAAACCAAAAATATTTGATAAAGCTCCTAATGGAAGACTTTATCTTGATGGAAATATTGGAGTTGAAGAAGATTCCCAATCAATAAAAGATAGAAAAAATATTGGTGCTAATGGATATATGGAAATAACAGTGATAATTACAAAAAAAGGAAATTTACATAATAGACCAATTATAACTTTTAAAGGATTACCGTTATTAGAAACTGATGAATTTATAAATGAACTAGATGAAGAAATAGAAAAACTTATCAAAACATTCTCTTTAAATAATAAAAAACAAGAACATAATCTTATAGATGCTTTAAAAATACTATGTAGAAAACACTCTAAGGAAAAAACAGGCAAAAAACCTTTTACAAATATAAACTTAGTAAGAATTTAATTGAAAAAACTTAATTTAAAAAACATAATAACCTAAAATGTATATATCAAAGGCATTCATACCAATTTTAAAAAATAATCCAACTGAAGCAAAAATAAAATCTCATCAGTTAATGTTAAGAGTAGGAATGATCAAGCAGTCATCTGCGGGTATATATTCTTGGCTTCCATTAGGCTTTAAAGTAATGAAAAAAATCGAAAAAATTGTACGAGAAGAACAAGATAAAATTGGAGCTCAAGAAATTTTAATGCCTACTATTCAATCAAGTGATATTTGGAAAGAAAGCGGCCGATATAAAGATTACGGTGATGAGATGTTACGAATTAAAGATCGTCAAAATAGAGAAATGTTGTATGGACCTACCAATGAAGAATTAATAACTGATATATTTAGAGCGAGCATAAAATCATACAAAACATTGCCACAACTTTTATATCATATCCAATGGAAATTTAGAGACGAACTTAGACCAAGGTTTGGTATTATGAGATGTAGAGAATTTTATATGAAAGATGCTTATTCTTTCGATATTAATGATCATGAAGCTCTATATTCATATAATAAATTCTATCTTTCATATTTACGAACATTTAAAAGATTAGACCTAACCGCAATTCCTATGGCTGCAGATACTGGCCCAATTGGTGGAAGCCTATCACATGAATTTATTATTTTAGCCGATACAGGAGAAAGCAAAATTTATACTGATAAAAGAATTTTTGATTTGAACAGTGACGGAACAACAACTGAAAAAAAATCTCTTGAAAAATTAAGAGAAAAATATGAAAATTTTTATGCTGTTACTGATGAAAAGTATAATAAAGAAGAATTTGAAAAAAAAGTTCAGGAAAAAAATAGACTTATCACAAAAGGTATAGAAGTAGGACATATTTTTTATTTTGGAGATAAATATTCTAAACCTTTAAACGCCTCTGTAGATTTACCAGGAGGAAAAAAAGATTTTGTTAAAATGGGTTCTTATGGCGTAGGAGTATCTAGATTAGTTGGTGCAATTATAGAAGCTAAGTATAATGATAAAGATGAAATAATGAAATGGCCTTTATGTATTTCGCCATATGAAGTTGGTATAATACCAATTATTAATAAAAATGATAATTCAACCTTGGAAAAGGCTAATAATTTATACGAAATTTTAAAAAATAATCATATAGATACTATTATAGACGATACTGATGAAAATTTTTCATCCAAAATGAAAAAATTTAATTTAATTGGAGTTCCATTTCAGATAATTATAGGAAAAAAATCTAATAATAACCTTTTTGAGTTTAAAGAAACAGGAAAAGATACTCAAAATTTATCTGTTGAACAAATAATAAAAAATATAAAAAAAGAAAAAGAAAAATTTTGATTTCTGTATTAGAAAAAGAAATTGCTTTACGATATTTAAAAACCAGAAAAAAAGATGGTTTTATAAATATAATTTCAATTTTTTCTTTTATAGGAATTAGTTTAGGCGTAGCCGTTTTGATAATAGTAATGTCTGTAATGAATGGTTTTAGATCTGAATTAGTAAATAAAATAATCGGTTTCAATCCACATATTACAGTAAAACCTTACTCAAATTCCATAGATTATGAAAAATTAAAAGATAACAACTTATTAGCTATTTCTGACGAAATGATATTTACCAATACTGGAGAAACAGTAGTTATAAATAAAGATTACACAAAGGGTCTTGTTTTAAGAGGTTACGCTAAAAACGATTTTCCTAAACTAGAAGTTATTAAAAAATCTAATTTTATAGGTAAAAAAAACTTAACAGAAAACTATATTTCTATAGGTAAAGAATTGAGCTTTGATTTAAATTTAGAAATTGGTGACAAGTTATTACTTATGTCATCTTCTGGAGTTCAAACAATAATAGGCAGTTTACCAAAACAGCAATTATTTGTTGTTAATTCTATATTTGATAGCGGGTTGGCAGATTTTGATCAAAATATAGCTTTTATAAATATCAATGCATTAGAAAGTTTTTTCGATTTGAAAGAAAAAGATAGAATTTTAGAAATCTACCTAAAAGAACCTATTAAGATCGAAATGATGAAAAATAAAGTTCAAAATATATTTAAAAATGAATTCGTATACTCTTGGGCAGATATGAATAATGCACTTTTTTCTGCATTAAAAGTCGAAAGAAATGTAATGTTTATTATTTTATCATTAATTATAATTGTTGCAGCATTTAATATAATTTCAGGCCTAACAATTTTGGTAAAAAATAAAACTAAAGAAATTGCAATTTTAAAATCAATTGGAGTTCTAAATAAATCTATTACAAAAATTTTCTTTTTAGTAGGCCTTATTATTGGTACATCTGCAACAATTTTTGGAGTATTTTTGGGTGTAACTTTTTCCATATATATAGAAAATCTAAGAATTTTTTTAAGTGAGATTTTTGATATAAAACTTTTTCCAGAAGAAATTTACTTTTTGAGTAAAATGCCAACGGAAATAAATATAAATTCAATTTTAATTATTTCATTTTGCTCTATATTTATTACCGCACTAGTTTCAATATTTCCTGCTTTAAGAGCCTCTAAATTAGATCCAGTTCAATCATTAAAATATGAATAAAATAATTACTTTAAATAGAATTTCAAAACATTTTATAACATCAAGAAAAATTTCAGTTTTAAATAAAATTAATTATAAATTTGTTAAAGGAAAAATTTATTCATTAACAGGACCTTCGGGCTCAGGAAAATCAACTTTATTAAATATTTTATCTTTAATTGATAGACCATCTGCAGGTAATTTGAAAATTAATGATTACAATGTGGATTTTACTGATGGTGAAAGTAATGATAAAATAAGATCAAAAAAAATAGGAATTATATATCAACAAAATAATTTATTATCTGATTTTACTGCATTAGAGAATGTTTACCTTGCAGGACTTGCTTTAGAAAATAATAAAAATAGTGCAATTTCTAAAGCAAAGCAAATCATCCACAAAGTTGGTCTAATTAATCGCATTAATCATTTTCCATCTCAATTGTCAGGCGGTGAAATGCAGAGAATTGCAATCGCTAGAGCCTTGGTTAATGAGCCTCAGATTATTTTAGCTGATGAGCCCACGGGGAGTCTTGATCAAAATACAGCAAAAGATATTTTTAAAATATTGTATAGATTAAAAAACAAAAATAGATTAATTATATATGCAACTCACAATAGATTTTTTGCTAAGATGGCTGATTGTCAATTAGAAATGATTGATGGTAATATAAAAACCATACATGGAAGAGTTAATTAAAAAATTTAATCATATTAAAATACATACTCAGTACTCAATATGTGAAGGAGCTATAAAAATTGATAATCTCAAAAGTTATTGTAAGGAAAATAAAATTCGATGTATAGGTATTTCAGACTCATCAAATCTTTGCGGAGCACTAGAATTTTCTGAAAATATATCCAAAGTTGGTACTCAACCAATTATTGGAACTCAAATAAATTTTAATTTTGAAAATGAAACAGGGTTATTGCCACTCATAGCCTTAAATAATAAAGGTTATAAACGTATTATAGAACTATCTTCAAAATCATATTTAGATACAAATACTTCTAATGAACCCAGTCTAGATTTAAATGAATTATTTAATGATAATGAAGGCGTATTAATTTTATCAGGAAATGTAAATGGATTAATAGGAAAATTATTTAACAATGGAAGATTAAACGATATAGAAAAAATTTATAAGAAAATTTTGACATCATTTAATGATAGATTTTATATTGAAATTCAAAGACATGGAGATATGAACGAAGTGTCTTTTGAAAAGTTGAATTTACAAAACTCATTAAAATTTAAGATACCAATTATCGCAACAAATGAAGTTTTTTATTTAAACAAAGAGATGCACGAAGCACATGATGCCCTAATCTGTATCGGTACAAAAACTTATGTTAATGAAAAAAATAGACTTAAATATACAGATCAACATTATTTTAAAAGTGATAAAGAAATGCTTGATCTTTTTTCAGATTTACCTGAAGCTCTGGAAAATAATTATAATTTGCCTTTTAGGTGTAATTTTAGACCTCAATCCTCAGATCCTGTATTACCGAATATCAGCTCAGAAAAAGGTGGTAATGCTGATGTTATTTTAAGAAAAGAAACTGAAGATGGATTAAAACAAAAGTTTTTAAAAATTTCTAATATTAATAATAAAAACTTAGATAATGATGAAAAATTTATAATCTATAAAAAAAGACTTGATCATGAATTAAAAATTATAATCGAAATGAAATATTCGAGTTATTTCTTAATAGTTTCTGATTACATAAAATGGGCTAAAAACAATGATATACCAGTCGGCCCAGGTAGAGGATCTGGTGCAGGATCATTAGTTGCATGGTGTTTATCAATTACAGATGTAGATCCAATTAAATTTAATTTAATATTTGAAAGATTTTTAAATCCAGATCGAATATCTATGCCTG
>MDTG01238242.1_pt1 | contig 24770 bp, 21 predicted proteins | sample 811421 | NCBI WGS metagenome assembly MDTG01 (sample SAMN05326645, study PRJNA326480) | marine metagenome | isolation source: seawater | place: Pacific Ocean: South East | collected 2011 | reverse complement strand
ATTCTTAATATTAATTGTTCCCTCTGAAGTAAATATCATTCCATTTCTTCCATTTCTTGTAGGCATTACGCAATCAAACATATCAACACCTAGTGAAATACATTCTAAAATATTTTCTGGAGTTCCAACACCCATGAGATATCTTGGCTTATCCTTTGGCAAATAAGAACAAACTAAATCAACATTCTCATAAATAATTTCCTTAGGCTCGCCAACAGAAAGTCCTCCAATAGCATTTCCTGGAAGTTCTTTACTAGCAATATATTCTGCAGATTTTATTCTTAACTCTTTAAATGTACCTCCCTGAACTATAGGAAACATAAACTGCTTATGATTATACAATTCTTTTGTTTTATCAAATTCATTTATAGACCTATCTAACCAATCATGAGTTAAATCTAATGAGTTCTTAGCATAAGAGTAATCACAAGGATAAGGTAAACATTCATCTAATACCATCATGATGTCAGAGCCAATATGAGTCTGTGATTTAATGACTGACTCGGGAGTAAAAAGATGCTTAGAACCATCAATATGAGATGAAAAATAGACTCCCTCAGGCTTTATCTTGACATTATTAGATAAAGAAAAAACTTGATATCCACCAGAGTCTGTAAGAATAGGCTTATTCCAATTAATAAATTTATGCAAACCTCCAGCTTCATTTATTATATCAAGGCCAGGCCTTAAATAAAGATGATAATTATTTGATAAAATAATTTGAGCATTAATTTTATTTTCTAAATCTTGCTGAAAAACACCTTTGACTGAACCCAAAGTTCCCACAGGCATAAAGATAGGTGTATCAATATTTCCTCTATCTGTAAAAACTTTACCAACTCTAGCGTTTGATTTTGATGATGTATGTGTTAATTTGAAGAACATATTGAAATATTCAAATTTAAACTCAATATTAAACCCATAAATGGATAAAAAAAGAAAATTTTCAAAAAAAGCGTTAAGAGACTTTGAATTAATTGATGCTGCTATAGAATTTAATGACCAGAATGCTTTTGCTGAGCTAATGGCTAATTACAAGAACTCCATTTATTTTACAATCCTCAAAATGATTAAAGATCCTGACGATGCAGAAGATTTAACCATTGAAGCTTTTTCTAAAGCTTTTAATAAACTAGATAAATTCAAAAAAGACTATACATTTTCAACATGGTTATTTAGAATTGCAACTAATAACACTATTGATTTCATAAGAAAGAAGAAATTAAAGACAACAAGTTTAAATACTACATTTAAAGATGATAGCGGAAAGAATATTGACATTGATGTAAAAGATCTTGATAAGACACCAGGTGAGGAAGCTATTCATAAACAAAAAATTTTACTTGTTAGAAAATTTGTTTCTAAACTACCAGATAAATATGAAAATCTGATAAAATACAGATACTTTGAAGAATTATCTTACAATGAAATCGCAGAAAAAACTAAAGCTCCTCTAGGAACAATAAAAGCTCAATTATTTAGAGCTAGGGAATTATTATTTGAAATTCTTAAAGATAAAAAATCTCAAATTTAAGATGTCAAAATATTTTGATCTCCTTGAAAGTTACTTTACGGAGATACCACCAGAAAAAATAGAAATATATAGATCTCTATATAATATATATAAAGGGATAAATGATAAGGTAAATCTTATTTCGAGAAAGGATTTTGAAAACTTTTATCTACATCACATAATTCATTCACTTTCAATTGCAAAATTTAGATTAATTAAAAATGATGATAAAAAAATTTTAGACTTAGGAACCGGAGGAGGATTACCCGGAATTCCTCTTGCAATATATTACAATGAAAAAAAATTTGTACTTATAGATTCAATCAGAAAAAAAATTTCAGCAGTAGATAAAATAATTAAAAAAATTAATGCGAAAAACATAACAACTATAAATGATAGATCAGAAAATTTAAATATAAAATCAGATGTAATTATATGTAGATCTGTATCATCAATTGATAATTTAATTCAATGGACAAAAGGACAACTTGTTGATCAAGGAAGATTAATATTACTAAAGGGAGGAAATGTTAACAAAGAGTTGAAAAATATTAGTTCAAGTTTTACTTTATATAATTTAGATGATATATATTCAGATAATTATTTTAAAGACAAAAAAATAATAGAAATTCATAGATAATTTATGTTTTTAACATTTGATACAGAAACAACTGGACTACCAAAAAATTTCAAAGCAGATGTCTCAGATAGCGATAATTGGCCAAGATTAGTTCAGTTAGCCTGGCAACTTAATGATGAAAAAGGAAAACTAATTTCAAACAATTCTTTAATTGTTAAACCTGAAGGGTTTACAATACCCTATAATTCAGAGAAAATTCATGGGATATCTACTGATAAAGCTTTAAAAGAAGGTGAAGATTTAGTAGATATAATTCAAAAATTTGAAGAGGATGTAAAGAAATCAAAATATATAATTGGACATAATATAAATTTTGATTTAAAAATAATTGGAGCAGAACATTTTCGAATAAGTTACAATACTAACTTAAATAATAAAATAAGTATAGATACGGGTCAAATTTCTAAAACATACTGTAATCTAAAAGGTGGTTTTGGAGGCGGTTTAAAAATGCCAAAACTTATTGAGATGTATGAAATTTTATTTAATGAAAAATTTTCAGATGCACATGATGCCTCTCATGATGTAAATGCTACTGCAAAATGTTTTTTTGAGTTAGTAAAGAAAGGAGAATACTCTAATGAAGATTTATTAGCTGACAAGATAAATTATGAAGGTCCAAAATTGAATAAGTCAAATTTTCAGGAGGAAGAAACAAAAGGTTTAAAAAAAGATGAAATAATTTCAAGTGAAATATTAACTGATAATCAGTTTATTCACCTTCACAATCACTCTCAGTATTCTGTACTACAGGCTACATCAAGCATTGAAAAAATAATAAAAAAAACAAAAGAATCAGGAATGAATGCTGTTGCAGTTACGGATTTAGGGAATATGTTTGGAGCATTCAAATTCAGTAAAATTGCAAAAAAGAATAATATAAAAAAGATAATAGGATCTGAATTTTTTATCTCAGAAGAAAGAAAGAAAACGAAATTTACAAGAGAAAAGAAAGATATAAGATTTAATCAAGTTTTAATTGCAAAAAATAAAAATGGTTATAAAAATTTATTACACTTATCCTCTTTAGCATTCACAGAAGGTTTATATGGTCAATTTCCAAGAATTGATAAAGACTTAATTAAAAAATACAAAAAAGATGTAATCGCCTTATCAGGAAACTTATTAAGTATAATCCCTCAACTGATATTAAATCAAGGAGTTGAATATGCAGAAGAAGAACTAAAATGGTGGCTTGATGTGTTTGGTGATGATTTTTATATTGAAATAAATCGCCATGGATTAGAGGAAGAAGATCATGTAAATAAAATACTGTTAGATTTTTCTATAAAATATGATATTAAAATCATTGCTTGTAATGACGTTTACTACTTAAATAAAGAAGACTCTTCAGCGCACGATATATTATTATGTATCAAACAAGGAGAATTTAAATCTACTCCAATAGGGAGAGGTAGAGGCAAAAGATTTGGATATCAAAACGAAGAATATTATTTCAAGTCCCAAGAAGAAATGAAAGAGTTATTTAAAGATATCCCTGAATCAATTGTAAATATTCAAGAAATAGTAGATAAAGTTGAAGATTTTGATTTAGAGAGAGAAGTTGTTTTACCTAAATTCTCAGTACCTAGAGAATTTTATGATGAAAATAATATTAAAGAAAGTCAGAATAACTTCCTGAAAAATATTACTTATGATGGAGCAAAAAAAAGGTACAAAGAAATAACTGAAGATCTTAAAGAAAGAATTGATTTCGAATTAAAAACTATTAAAAATACAGGGTACCCTGGTTACTTTTTAATAGTTCAAGACATAACTAATGAAGCTAAAAACCTTGGGGTAACTGTTGGACCTGGAAGAGGTTCTGCTGCTGGTTCAGTTGTTGCTTATTGTATTGGCATTACAGACATAGACCCAATTAAATATAATTTGCTATTTGAAAGGTTTTTAAATCCAGATAGAATTTCACTTCCTGATATAGATATTGATTTTGATGACGAAGGACGAGACAAAATAATAAATTATGTAATCAATAAATATGGTTACGATCAAGTTGCACAAATAATAACATACGGAAGTATGGCAGCAAAATCAGCGATAAGAGATGCAGGTAGGGTTTTAGAACTACCATTAAGTGAAACAGATAAATTAGCTAAACTAATTCCCGAAAGACCAGGAGTGACTCTTATTGAATCATTCAAAGAAGTTCCTGAGTTAATGGAGATAAGAAAGAAAAAGTCATTAGATGCAGAAGTTTTAAAACAAGCTGAAGTAATTGAAGGATCAATTAGAAATATTGGAACACATGCATGCGGAATAATAATTACTCCGGATAAATTAACAAATTATATTCCTGTTTCTAAATCTAAAGATTCTGAACTATTAATAACTCAATTTGATAATAGTGTTATTGAATCTGCTGGAATGTTAAAGATGGATTTTCTTGGGTTAAAAACATTGTCCATAATTAATACTGCAATAGATAATATTTTAAAAAGAACTGGAAAAAAAATTGATATTGATAACATCCAATTAGATGACAAAATAACATATGAATTATTTCAAAGAGGTGAAACAAATGGAACATTTCAATTTGAATCAGATGGCATGCAAAAACATCTTAAATCATTAAAGCCTGATAGATTTGAAGATCTTATAGCTATGAATGCTCTTTACAGACCAGGTCCAATGGAATATATTCCTAATTACATTGCAAGAAAACATGGGAAAGAAAAAATTTCATACGATCTACCAGAAATGGAGGAATATTTATCTGAAACATATGGTATTACTGTATACCAGGAGCAAGTAATGCTTTTATCTCAAAAACTATCCGGTTTTAGTAAGGGAGAAGCTGATCAGTTAAGAAAGGCAATGGGTAAAAAAGATGCTAAGTTATTAGAATTGTTAAAACCAAAATTTTTTGAGGGAGGAAAAAACAATAATATTAAGGAAGAGATACTTGAAAAAATTTGGTCTGACTGGCAATCTTTTGCAGCATATGCATTTAATAAATCCCACTCTACCTGCTACTCTTTAATAGCATATAAAACTGCTTTTTTAAAAGCCAATTATACATCAGAATATATGGCTTCAGTATTAACACATAACCAAAATAATATTGATAAAGTATCTTATTTTATGGATGAGTGTAAAAAACAAAATATTAAAGTTCTAGGCCCAGATATTAATAAATCTGATAATAATTTTGTTGTTGGTGAGAAAGGAGAAATTCTTTTTGGATTAGGTGCAATAAAAGGAACTGGAGATGCTGCAGTATCATTTATAATTGAAGAAAGAAATTTAAATGGAGATTTTAAAGATATCTATGATTTCATCTGCAGAACAAGCTCAAGGGCAGTTACAAAAAAAACTTATGAGTCATTAGCGTTAGCTGGTTCATTTGATAAGATAAATGATATAAGTAGAAAACAATATATATACTCAAATGAGAAAGAAACATCCTTAATAGAAAAAATAATAGTTTACTCAAATAAATTACAGAAACAAAAAGAAACTAAACAAACATTTCTTTTTGAGAACTCAGAAGAAACTTCACTGGCTTTACCTCCAATTCCTGAAATAGAACCTTTTTCTGAAATTGAAAAATTAAAAATAGAGAAAGATCTTTTAGGTATCTATGTCTCAGGTCATCCTCTAAATAAATATTCTTTTGAAATTAAAAATTTATGTAATTCTGATTTTAGAAATATTAAAGATTTGAATAATTTAAATGGTAAATCAAATATTTATACTGCAGGAATCGTAACAAATGTCGATCACAGAATTTCAAAAAATGGTAAACCATATGGAAGTGTTGTAATTGAGGACTTTACAGACTCTTATAATTTTCTATTTTTCAGTGATGATTACGTAAAATTTAAAAATTTTTTTGAAGAGGGTTGGTTTCTATTCTTAAAAGGAAAAATTAAAAATAAGTGGAATAAAACTGATGAATTCGAATACAAAGTTGATGATATAAATTTATTATCAAAAGTAAGAGATAAGATGATTAAAGAATTACATTTAAAAATCAATCTAAATGACCTTAAAAAAGAGACAGTAGAGGATCTAGATAAAAAATTTAAAGATTTAAATAATGGAAATTGTCATTTAAAAATTACTATTATTTCTAATAGTAATGGAAAAAATATTTCAATAGATATGATATCTAGAGACAAAAAATTTAAATTAGAAAATAATCTCATAGGAATGCTAGAAGAGAGTCCAGAAATAGAATATTTAATAAATAAATAATTTTTTTTAGTTAGTTTTACAAAAAAAAAAAAAATGGGAAAAGCAGTAGAAATAACAGATTCAAATTTTAATGATATTGTATCAAAAAACAGTGTAGTATTAGTAGATTTCTGGGCTGAATGGTGTGGTCCTTGCAGAATGATAGCTCCAATGATTGAAGAGCTTGCAAATGATTATGATGGAAAAGCAGTTATTGGTAAACTTGATGTTGATAACAATCAGGAATCAAGTGTAAAGTTTGGAGTTAGAAGCATCCCTACTCTTCTTGTGTTTAAAGATGGTGAGATGGTAGATAGACATGTTGGAGCTGTACCAAAAGAAACTCTCTCAAGCTCAATAGACTCAAAACTTTGATCTAGTTTCCACAAAGGTTTTTATAAGCACAAAATTTACAATTATCCTTATCTTCTGTTTCAGTAAATGGTAAAGTTTTGTCATAAATTTCACTTAACTTATTAGATAATAAAATTTCAAAGTCTTTTAAATAATTATTTATATTATCAATTTTATTTTTACCAATAGAAATATTAATTGTAAATTTTTTATTATTTATCTCTCTAATATTCATTAGACCAGGAACAATTGGTTTATCATCATTGACTTTATTTTTTAATAAAAGAGAATAGAAGAGCAGTTGAAAAACAGCATCATTTCTTTCTTTTTTTTCACTTGAAAATAGATTTTCTAAGTCTTTTATTTTCTTAGAGTCACCTCCTGTTTTATAGTCAATTATTCTATATGTATTATTTTTTATGTCTATCCTATCAATAATACCTGAAATATTAATTGAGAAGTTTTTAGAAATTTTTATCTTTTTTAAATATCCTGAATTCTTATCACCTTCTAATGAGAAAATTTTAAATGGAGCATATTTTTCATCTAAGGATATTATCCTTGAGATATAGTCTTCCATGATCTGATTTAATATAATATTATTTCCTTCTAAGGAGATATTATTTTTTTTACTAAGTTTAAAATGTGATTTAATCACCTTCTTAATCGCACCTGATATACTATTTTTTATAACAAAAAAATCATTAAGATTTATTTGACTATTATCATTATTTCTAAAAATATCACTGTAAATAATCTCTAGTGCCTTATGAGTTATTTTTCCAAAATCAGGCTTATTAATCTCATATGTAAACTCGTTAGTTTCTCTTATATTAGATATATACTTATAGTAAAACCTAAGTGAACAATCCATATAATCTTTCACTCCTGAAGGAGAAATATACCCATTATAAAAAAATCTATTTTCTAATAATTCAATTATTTCATCAGTTTTACTAATAAACATCTTTGGTTTTTGAATTAATTCTAATTTATCAGAAATCATGTAATTATTGACAGTAAACTTAGATTCAGATTTTAACTGTTTAATAAATCTACTTATTTCACCTTTTGAGGAAATACTAGAATTGGTATTATATATAAATGTGATATTTTTTGCTCTTTGAATTACCCTATAAAATAAATAACTATATACTTTATCCATAGAATCTTTTGTTTCTAATTTAAATGCCATTCTAATATTATAAGGAATAAATGAAATATTATATGAGCTTCTAGGGAAATCTCCTTCATTCATACTAAGAATATATACCTGATCAAAATCAAGATTTCTAGACTCTAAAACACCCATTACCTGCAGTCCAGATAAAGGTTCTCCTGAGAAAGGAATTCTAGTTGTTTTTAAAATTTGATTGAGAAGTTTATACTGACTATCTAGAGAATTTAATTTAATTTTTATCTCATCAATTTTATTAATTATTTTAAGAAAAGCTTTAATATACTCTCTATCTAACTTCCCCATCTCCTTAGAAAACTCAAACAAATATTTACATATATTTTTTAGAGAGTCTACAATTGAATCTTTTATAAATACATCATTAAATAATTCAGATGTATCACTTAAACTTTTATAATTAATATAAATCATTTTATTTTTTCTGACTTTAGTTATAAAATCATTAAATGTTGTAGAGTCAAATTGATAAATATATGGATGAGAAATAAGGTTAATTATATCTTCAAAATAAAATGATTTCACAAGATTTTTAATAGATGAATTCTTATGAATTCTTGCAATAAGATGTAGTAAATCAAATAATGGAGTTTCAGATAGATTTAAACCCATAGTAACATTTATTTTATTGACTTTTGTTGGTATAGAGTTTAAGACTGGTAATAACATTTTCTCATCAGGCAATAACACTAAAACCTTATCTTGATCAAAATTTTTAGACATAATATTTTTATGTAATAAATTACCCAAAGTCTTACACTGACCAATCTGAGAACCTATACCAATACAATCCAATTTTTTTTCTATTGAATTAAAATTACTAGGAGCAACATCAGGAAAAGTAGACGCTAAAATTTTATCTTCTCTATAATCTCTAAAAGAATCTCCAGCCTCTTGTTTAAAGTCATTAAAATAATATTTATCATAATCCCAAAAGGCCATACTACCATGATTTTCGATAAAATATTTAATGATTTTTTTTTCAGAAGGTGATAAATAACTAAAACCAACAAATAGATAATTTCTGTTTTCATCAATAATCCCTGAATCTATTTTCCTTAAAAACTCTTTAAAAACTAATCCTTTATAGGATAATTTATTTTTAATTAAAAGCTTTTTATAATCCATATAAACATCTAGTAAAATTTTCCACGTATTGTTAAAATTCTTTTGATTGATTGACATTTTTGGAAAGAACTTATCCCAGAAAGATTTAATTTTTTCGTAATTTTCTTTTTCTAAATAATTAAATGACTCCTCAATTTCTTTCTGATTTTTAATCAACTTAAAGATTTTAGCTTCATTTTTTAAGCTTAAGTCAACATCATCAAAATCTTTAATCAGTACCTGGCCCCAATAATAGAACTCATCAAAAGAAGCTTTATAATCCTTACTCTGGTGTTTTTCTAGAACATTAAATAACCAATAATTTAGTTTTATCTGATCTGCTAAATCATCTGATATTTTAATATCTATATGTTCTTGCACAAACTCCTCCATTGTATGAACCTTAGGAGACCATAAAGTATTATTTTTTTGTTTAGATAATGCCTTTTGAAAATATAATCCGGCTCTTCTGTTAGGAAATACAATAGATAATTTTCTGAAATCATCATATTTCTTAAATGTGTAATCTACAACTTCCTCTAAAAAAAATCTTTTTCTCATTATATTTTAACTGCCTTGTTTAAATCAACATAAAGTATAAAACCATAAACTTTTCCTCTATAAATGGTAGACAATAAATTTTTATAATTTATTATTTGATTTTTATAAATATTAGTGTTTTCCTCACCAGTTTTATAATCAATTACAGCCACGGAATTTTTATCAAACTCTACAACTCTATCTAATCTATAAATATCTCCATGCTCATTTAAAATTTCTATTTCATTGTATGAACTAAGTTTTGGATTGTAATATTCTCTTATGTCTTTATTTGATAACAAATTATTAACAGTTTTTATAAAATATGACTTTTCACTTTTTGTGATAATACTTTTTTTATAAGCTTTCTCCACTCCATCAGTTATATCATTATAATGATGAATCAAAGACATTAAATCATGAATCTTATTTCCTCTGTTATTATTTTTAAAATCAATTCCTTTATCTGATGACAGTTTAACTTTTACTCTCTCTTTCCAAGAGTAGGAAGGAAAATTTGATAAATGATAAGACTCTGAAGTTATCTTTTTTTCTTTTTCATGTATTTTCCCTATTGAATAATAATTATTACTTAGTATATCATTTAGAGATTTATAAAGTAAATCAGATACTTTTTTTAGATCTCTTGAAGGTGCATTACCTCTTATAAATAATCCTAATTTTGGCCTTGTAAATGCAACATACATCAAATTAATATTATCTTCATAAGCTTTCTTTTGTTCAATATCATATGATTCTGGATATAATGTATAATGGTTTGATGAATTATATTTTATGGGATAAGGCATGTCAAATTCTTTATTGAAAGTTTTTAAATTGATCCACATGTTTTTTTCCTTGCCACCACTAACATCATTATCTAATGTCCAATTTAAAAAAGGGATAATCACATGATCAAATTCTAATCCTTTTGACTTATGAATTGTTATTAGTTGTATTGCATCAGACTTAGCAGTAATATTTAATTTTTTATTATTATTAATTTCCCACCATTCTAAAAAAGAAGATATTTTTGATCCCTTAGTTTGCTTATATTCCAGAAGAAGATCCATAAATGCTTGAAGATAAGGAACTTGATCATTAAGCTTATTAAGATTAAAAATTCTTACAATTTCTTCTACAAGTTCATAAAGTGGGAGTCGTGATATCTGAAAAATTTTATTTTTAAATTCTCCTGGTAATAAATTAATTTTTTCATCATTTGGTAGAGAAAAATGTGAATTATCATTTGAAATTAATATATAACGATAGTAGAAATTAACAATTTCAGAAATAGCTAGTCTATCTTTTGAGTTTTTAAAATAGTTAAAAATGCTAATAATAAAATTAACAACTGGAGAAGATTTAATATCTAGTGCATCTGAAGAAACATGATTAAAATTAAATTTATTAGATTTTTGTGATTCTAAAATTAATGACTCAGCTATAACTTTAGCATCATTATTATCTCTTACAATAATTCCAATATCACCTGCTTTATAACCCTTTTCTTGAATTTTAATAATTGAATTAATGGTATACTCACTTGCGGATTCTTTTTGATTTTTACTATCATCAAAATAAACTTCCACATAACCTTTACCTTTCATATCACTTCTTGAGCTTTGTGATAAGTCAGTGTTATAAATGTCATGAAGATGCTTTTTTATAGTTTCATTGTCAAAATATCTATGAATATCAATAAATACATCATTATTAAAATTCACTATATTTTCTCCACTTCTCCAATTAATTTTTAATTTATTTACATGACATAATTCAGGCGGAATATCATCAAAAATATCATTATTTAATATCTGAGAATCTGAACCTCTCCACCTGTAAATACTTTGTTTTATATCTCCAACAATTATATTTTCATTTCCTGAGGCTAGTGTTTCTTTAATTAATGAACTAAAGTTTTTCCATTGGAAATGACTTGTATCTTGAAATTCATCAATAAGAAAATGATTGATACTGTTACCTACTTTTTCAAAAACAAAAGGAATACTTTCATCTTTAATTATCTGATATAATAGCTCAGAAATATCTGAAATTAAAATGACCTCATTATCATCTCTATATTCTCTTAAACTATTTTGTAATTCTCCTAAAATACCAAAAGCATATATGTTATTAGAAATTTCTAATGATGTATTATACTTGGAAAATTCTTTTTCAAAAATTTCTACTATATCATTTAATTTATCAAATAAATCACTTCTAATAAAAGAAATTAATTGTTCTCTATTTTTTTGATTTTTAGATACCCACACATCTAAATTATCTCTACAAGAAAAAACTCTTATTCCAGGATATTTTATATTTCCTTCTGAAGAATTTTTAATAAATCCAATAACTCCACTTTTCCCATAACTAAAATCATTAATTGAAAAATTATTCTTTAAAATTATATCATATAATTCTGATGATTTTAATGAGATTTTCTTTTCAAATTTATTTTTCACACTATAAACATAACTTTTAATAAGATTGATTTTTTTTGAAAAATCTTTACGAGGTAACTTATTCTCTAATGATTTAAAATCTTCATTAAATAAATTTTTTGTCATTTTCTTTAATTCTAAATCAATCATAAAATCTTTACCTCGATATATTTTTTCTTTAGAGAAATCAATTAACCATTTTGATATTTCAGAACCTTTTTTAATTTTTGATATAAAATTTTTGACCACGTCATTAACTACCATATCAATATCCATTTCAATATTAAATTTTCCTCTAAACTTTAAATCACGAGTGAAGGATTGAATTATAGAATAGAAGAAGGTATCAATAGTAGTAATTTGGAAATAAGAATAGTTATGAAGAATATTAGATTTTAAATTTTCTGATCTAGATATTATTTCCTCAGGTGAGATTTTATAAAATTTAGAAAATTCTAAAATAAGGTCTTTTTCCACTCCATTAGAAATAGAGTCTATCATCTCTAGTATTCTTATTTTCATTTCTTCAGCTGCCTTATTTGTAAATGTAACAGCCAATATTTTTTTAAAATAACTTTTACTTTTCAGAGATAACCTAATATAATTTTTAGCTAGAGTATAGGTTTTTCCAGATCCAGCAGAAGACTGATAAATTATAAATGACTTTTTAATCACAAGAAATTATTTAAATCTTAATTTAAATAATTATCAAGATTTAATACCGTAAATTAATTTTTTGATTTGGAAAATAACCATTTTAAGAATTTCCCATCATCAAAAACATTTTCCCATGAATTATGATCTACTTCTTCAAATTCAGTGTATTTATGATGAGGCTTTTCTTTAATTAAAAAATTAAATGCATCTCTTGAATTTTGAACGGGAACTACACTGTCAATTGATCCATGAAAAATCCAGTGAGGAACATTTACTGAATTGTTTAATATATTAAAATTTGCTCCACCACAAATAGGAACTGCAGCCGCAAATAAATCAGGTCTTCTAGATACTAATTCAAATGTTCCATATCCACCCATAGATAAGCCAGCTATATATATTCTATCGGTATCAATAGACTTTTTATTAATTAGAAATTCAATTAACTCAATAACCATTTTTCCATATAGTGAAATTTCTGAAATTTCTTTCTTTTCATCTACATGAAGCCATGGATCCTTCTTTTCAGATGACCACCTATTATTTACTTGACATTGAGGAAAAACAACATAACTACTGAATCTTTTTTTTTTGGTTTTTTCTAAGAAAAAGCTCCCTCCATGAATTAATTGTAACTTATTATCATCTCCCCTTTCACCGCTACCATGTAAGAAAATTATTAAAGGTAATTTTTTCTTATTATCCTTAGGCTCTAAAATTCTATAGGGTAAAATATTATCTTCATTTATAAATTCTTTGAATAAGAATCTTTCACTAGAATTATTCTGAGAGAATAAAGTATGGGTATATACAAAGCCTATAATTAATAGAAATCTCACAACATGAAATTATGAAAAATTATTTAATTTGAAAATTCAGCAATAATATCTTTTTCAGAATCAACAAATACAATTAACGGATTGTCATTAGTATCATAGCTTCCAGACCAACGAATAAACTTATAACCCTCAAAAGGAAAAGCCCAAACTTCAATTATAGAGCCCCTAATGTAATCTTTAGATTGAAGTTCACAAGTTAGCAACTCATTTTTCCCTAAGCAGCTATGTCTATCTGTTAATATACCTTCACCAGAAATCTTTTTAAAGTTAATAAAGAATTCTTCTCTTTTAATTGAACCTGTAACAGATGTTTGATCAAATTCTGTAGAACAAGAGAATAAAAAAACAATCACAAATAATTTTCTCACATATCAGAAACGACCTTGTAAAAAAAATGTTTAACTATTTATACAAAATTTTTAAGTCATCTGACATTTCATCAAACCTTTTTTTTATTGATTTAATATCCAAAGAATTTAATTTAGATTCTAACTCATCAACATTAATAAATTCTAATTTATCAACTTTATATGTTTGCTCAAGACCTCTAAACTCGAACTTCAACACATACTTTAAATCTAAATCAAAAATTGAAATATTAACATCATCAAGAAAAATTTTATTAATTAACCTCATCAATACAAAGTGACTTTAGATCTGAATATTTAGTTTTTAATTCCTGTAGTTCTGTTAAGTAAGCAGAAATATTTTTTCTAGCTTCAATTAAATTTCCAAAGAACTCATCACTATTATAAAAAGAGTTATTAAATCTGTATTTTAATATTTCAATTTGATTAACATCAGAAGCATCTGTTTTCCAATTATGTTCCAAAAAAAAATTAACTGACAATTTATAATTAAATGATAAGAAAAATTCATCATATTCTTTTGTATGAACATCATGTCTTTTGAGATCTTCATTAAATAATTTAAATAACCTTGATTTTAAAGTTTCTGATTCAATTCTTTTAATTAGATCAGAACTTATTAATTGATTAAATATTCCTTCTTGGGGGAAAAAAGATTTAAGGGCTCTTCCAACTGATGATATATGATAAATAATTTTATCTTCAGAGAGTTTTTCATTATATCTTAAATTATCATATAATTTATTGCTACTTTCTAATGAGAATTGCTGTAATAAAATAAAATTATCAATTTGGAGTAAGTCCTGATCTATAATCTTAATTAACTGCTCTATGGAATTATTTTTTCTTTCTCTTTCAACTCTATCTTGTCTTGATTGTTCAAAATAGAGAGATATTAGAATTCCCAAAAATATAACAACAAACTCAAATGTATATTTTAGGTAGTATTTTTTCATATACTAATATTCTTTAATAGTTGGATCTATATCGTCTCTCCATTTCATAATGCCCCCCTCTAAATTGTAAACATTTTGATATGAATAGCTCTTATCAAGTAAATTGACAATATTTGCACTTCTAGAACCTGTCCTGCAATAAATAATGACTTTTTTATCTTTAGATAATTTATCTAAGTTATCGATTAAAGAATACATGTTAATTTTTTCACCCCCAATACAACAAATACCATATTCATATTCATCTCTAATATCTATAAGTTGATAATCATTATTATCTGAGTCCATTAACTTTTTAAGTTCTAATGGTAGGATTTTTTTCATATTAAGCTTTTATCGCACCAGAAATTCCACCTGAAACTATATACTTCATAACTTCAGAAGAAGAGTTTTTAAGAGGTATAATGTTTTTCTTTTCAGTTATAAAAACATTACCACTAAAATTATAAGAGTGAGGTAAATAAACTGAAACTTTTCCTTTAAGACCTACATTTTTTAAATCTTCACTAGTTACAAAACCAGGTTTAAAAAGATTAGATTCTACCTTTACTAAAACTGGTTTGTTGAATTTTTTTTCTTCTCCTACAAAAGAAGTCATCAAATCCTTAATAGAGGAATAAATTAAATTTAATAAAGGAACATCTTTAATAAAGTTTTCAAACCAATTAACTAGACCTGTATTATATCTTTTTGCATAAGATCCAGCAATAGTTATTATTAATACAACAAGTATAAAACTTAAACCAGGAATATTTTTTGCAACAGGAATTAAACTATCAAGAAAATTGTAAAGATACCAGACTACGTATATTGCAGCGGCCATTGGTACTACAAGTAGTAAACCTCTTAGGAAATTATTTAACAGATTCCTCATTGGTTAAATTTATAGAATTTATAACGTCATTCCAATAAAAGTCTTAAATGCTAAACCCATTAACCCGGTGAGAAGCATAGTAATTCCTAGACCTTTTAAACCATCAGGGACATGAGAATATTTTAATTTTTCTCTAATCGCAGCAAGAGCTATTATGGCTAAATAAAAACCTAAACCACTACCAAATCCAAATGCAGTTGCTTCTTGTAAATTAAAATCTCTCTGAACCATAAATAATGAACCACCAAGAATTGAACAATTTACAGCAATTAAAGGTAAGAATATGCCTAAGGAACCATATAATGCAGGAGAGAATTTTTCAATTATCATCTCAACTAATTGTACAAATGATGCTATCACAGCAATAAACATTAAAAGCTGTAAAAATGTGAGATCTATAGTTGCAAACTCCGGACCTATCCATGAAAGTGCTCCTTCATTTAAAATGTTTTGTTGAATAAGCCAATTTAGTGGAGCCGTACAAGTCAAAACAAAAATAACTGCAAGGCCTAAACCATTTGCAGTACTTACCTTTTTTGATACAGCTAAAAATGAACACATACCAAGGAAATATGCAAATACCATATTATCCATAAATGCACTCTTAATAATCAAATTTATTATTTCATTCATAGTTTAATTTTCAACATAACCATTTCTAGATCTTTGTACCCAAATTATAAGACCTAATATTATAAATGCTCCTATAGAATCTACAAATAATCCATTAGTTGGAAAAGAAGACCAACCAATCATCTCAAATACTTTATATCCAAGTACCGATCCAGATCCAAGTAATTCTCTAAAAAAAGCTACAGCTAATATTATCCAAGCATATCCTACACTACTTCCCAAAGCATCTAAAACACTATCATATGGCTTATTACCCATAGCGTATGCTTCTAATCTACCAAGGATAATACAATTTGTAATTATTAGTCCAACAAATGCACCTAATACTTTAAACATTTCATAATTAAAAGCTTTTAAAAACTCAGAAACTAGGGTTACTAAACTTGCAATTATTGCAAGTTGAACAATAATCCTAACTCTTGCTGGAATATAATCTCTAACTAAAGAAGTTAATAAACTTGAAAATATCATTACAAATACAACGCTTAATGACATAACAATAGTTGGCTCAAGCTTAATTGTAACAGCTAATGCAGAACAGATACCAAGAACCTGAATAGTTACAGGATTATTATCATCCAGTGGATCAATTAAAATATTTCTTCTTCTTTTAGATAAGAGAGCCTCTGATTTTTTAACTTTTATTAATTCTTTTTCTTTTACTTCACTCATTATATGATATTAAAGTTTGATCTAAATTTTTATTTTTCAATATAAAAGGCAGGTAACAATCTAAATAATTTTTCATCATGTCATTTAATCCATTAGCAGTTATTGTGGCTCCGGACATTCCATCAACCTCATGTATACTTAGAGCTGGATTTTTTTCTTTTTTTAACATTTTAATTGAAATTAGATTTCCTTCATAATCAAATATTTCCTTTCCCTTGTATCTGTCTTGAATTTCATCTGAAGAAATCCTCGCACCTAAACCTGGGGTTTCAGCCTTATGATCAAAAGCTACTCCAACAACCTTATTTAAGTCTTTATCAAGAGCAACAAATCCTGATATCCAATCCCATAATCCGTTTCCAAACATTGGAAAGATGTAATAGTCAACTGAATTTCCATCTTCACTAAACATAAAGACAGGGTATTTTCTGTCATTTTTATTAACCTTATAATTTTTTTGAATATTTACTTCTTCAGCTACTACTACCTCACCTCCATTAGACGAAATTTCATTTCCTGAAATATCTAAAACCATAGATTTCATCTTTTTAGAATATAAACTTAAAATTTCATCGGGGTTTAGAGAGGATATATCCATAACTGCACCCAATATTTTCTTTTTAGTATCAATTTCTACTTGGACTTTTTGAATTGGTCCAAGTTGCATTCTAGTGAATGAAAGTAATGTACCAAAAAATATGGTCATTAATAAAGTAAATATTATTATGTATGTATTAGACTGTTGCACGTTTTAATCTTCTTTTTTTATTAGCATCTACAATATAAAAATCTATAAGTGGAGCAAACACATTCATAAATAAAACAGCAAGCATAATTCCCTCAGGATATGCCGGATTAAAAATACGAATTAATACTGTTAATAATCCAATCATAAAACCATAAATCCATTTACCTGTCTCTGTCTGTGCAGCGGATACAGGATCTGTAGCCATAAAAACAGCTCCAAAGGCAAGTCCTCCCATAACAAAATGATAATGTGGAGGTATTAACATAAACTCATTAGCCCCAATCAAATTAAATATAAATCCCATGAAATAAGCGCCAGCAAAAACACTAACTATAATTTTCCAACTTGCAACACCGGTAAAAATTAATATTAAAGCTCCAATCAGACACATCAATGCTGAAGTCTCTCCAATTGATCCTGGTATAGATCCAATCAACATATTGTTAAAGGAATAAAAATCAGGCTGATTTATAGAATTTGAATATTGGTCCATTAGATTAACTACTGAGTTAGATTCAGGCTTAGTAACAGTTTCAGCTCCAATTGATAAAGGTGTAGCACCAGAATAACCACTTACAACTTCTTCTTTATTATCTCCATAGAATGTCCATACGTCACCACTAATATCACTTGGAAATCCAAAATAAAGGAATACTCTAGCCGTTAGAGCAACGTTTAAAATATTCATTCCTGTTCCTCCAAATACTTCTTTAGCTATAACTATTGCAAAAATTGTAGCTATAGCAACTTGCCATAATGGAATGTTTGGAGGCATAATTAATGGAATTAACATACCGGTAACTAAAAATCCTTCATTGATAGGATGTCTTCTAATAATAGAAAAAACAACTTCAACTAATCCTCCAGCAATGTATGAAACAAGTACAACTGGTAAAACCTGCTGTGAACCAATTATAATTTTATCAAGAAGTGGGGCTGTTTGACCTAGAGAAATAAAATGTTGATGACCTACATTCCATATTCCAAATAATAAGCATGGTAACATTGCAATTACTACAGTCATCATCAACCTCTTCAGATCTATTGCATCTCTTATCTGAGCACCTTTTTTAGGTGTTACTTCGTTTGGAACAAACATAAAAGTTTCACCTGCTTCAAAAAGGTAGTGAAATTTTTCATACTTCCCTCCCTTTGCGAATAAAGGCTTCTGTTTGTCTAAAATTTTTCTTAAAAATTTCATTAGCTATCTTTTAACATGTTTAATCCTGTTCTTAATAATTTTTGAATTTCATTTTTAGATACATCAATAAATTCACAAAGAGCAACATCTTCCTCAACAAGTTCATATATACCTAACTCCTCCATCTCATCATAATCATTTGCTAGAATTGATTTAAATAAATATGTAGGAAGTATATCCATTGGTAAAACTTTTTCAAAAACACCAGATTGAACAAAAGCTCTCAACTCACCATTTGTGTTTGTATCAAGTTTATATTTTTTATTTGGATTTAGAAAAGATAATAAACCAAAGGCTCTCTGAAAACTTAATTTATTTATTATAGGCATTATCCAACCAAGAAAAGCATGGTTATTACCTTCAGGAATCACTGTGATCATATTATCATAAAAACCAAGATATCCATCATTACCTACAGATGTTCCTGTTAAAACATTACCTGAGATAACTCTAAAGTTTTTATCTGAAACATTTTTAGTTATTAAATCATTCACAGAAAAACCAGATAAACATTTGAAGTACATAGGTTTTTCAACTGAAGATCCTACTAAAGATATTGTTTTAGACGCGTCATATATTCCTTGACTAAATAGTTTACCAATCTGAATTAATCCAGCGGGTGTAGTAGACCAAACAATATCATTTTTATTTACTGGATCAATATGATGAATTTGAACACCTACATTTCCTGAAGGATGAGGACCTGAAAATTCATTATTTTGATAATCTTTAATATTAAAATGTTTGATTGACTCAGAGTTATGATTCAAATGTATTTTTCCAGCTGTTAGCTTACTTAAAACAAGTAAACCAAATTCAATATTTTCTAATTCATGTTTATAAATAAAACTATAATTAGGCGCTAATGGACTTGAATCAAAAAAAGAAATATGTATTGATTTTGGCTCTACTTTAGTATCAGCTACTAATCCAAAAGGTCTTTGTATTAAATTTGGCCAAACTCCAGATTTTGCTAAAGTATCAATTATATCATCCCTATTCAGTTTTTGAACTTCTTTTTCAGAAAATTTTTTATGATTTAAGAACTTATTTTTTTTATCTGGTAATATTCTAATTTCTTCTAATTTTCTTTTTTCTCCACGAATAATATCTATAACCTCGCCGCTAACGGGTGAACAGTACATTACATTTTCAGACAATTTATCATAAAGAATTGGAGTACCAGCTTTTACATCATCACCTACCTCTACAAGAAGTTTAGGTCTAGTAATATTTAAGAAATCTGTAGGCTTTATAGCGAAAGAATTAATTTTAAAGTCTGCCCCTATTTCTTCGACAGAATTCCCATCTAAATTTATGTTGAATCCCTTTTTAAGGTTAAATTTTAAGGACATTTTTCTCTAAAAAAAATTTAATTTTTCGCGACAAAAATAGTCTTAAAAATTTTAGTTTCTATATAAAATTTAATAAAAAGTTAAGAAAACTTTTTTTCAATAAGATCTGTAATTTTTTTTGCTTGCTCGTCAATTTCTAAATGAGTTGTATCTATTATTTCAGAACCTTCAGCAATCCTTAGAGGACTATCAGATCTTGATGAATCTTTTTCATCCCTTTCCTTTAAATTTAATAGAACATCACTAAATGTAACATCTGGATTATTGAACTTAATATCTTCAAAACGTCTTTTAGCTCTAGTTTCAATTTCGGCAGTCATAAATATTTTTATTTCAGCATCAGGAAAAACGACTGTTGTTATATCTCTACCTTCTACAACTATTTTTTTTCTTTTTCCTAATTCTTTTTGAAGACTTACAAGATGTTTTCTTATCAAAGGAATAGAACTATATTTACTAACAACTTTTGAAATATCCTCTCGCCTAATTGCGTCTTCTACATTTTCATCATTTAAAAAAGTGTTTTGAATGCCATCTATATACTTAAACTCAATTCTAATATTTTTAATTTCTTTTTTTATCTTTTCAATCTCTGAAAAATTTATGTTTTTCATTAATAAGAAGAGAGCAACTGATCTATACATAGCTCCAGAATCTAAATAATTATATTTAAAGTATTCTGCAACTAATTTTGAGGTAGTACTTTTACCACATCCTGAATGTCCATCAATAGCAATAATTATGTCTTTAATCATGTTTTATTTTTTTTTTTAATAATCCTCTTTTACTAAATTCAAGCCACTCACCTTTTTTTGTGTTTGATGAATATTTTCCTCTTTTTGAAATTTTACCATTAATATGATACTCTTCATATGCACCTTCTAAACTTCCATTTTTATAATTAGAAATAGAAAATAATTTTCCATTCTCATAATAATCATATAATAGACCATTTCCGTCTTTAAAAGTTTTATTTTCAATTATTGACTCATCCTTTAAATAAAAGTTTGAAATATTTAATAGTTTTCCTAGAGAGTACTCCTCTTCTTGTTTTAAATTTCCATTCTCATAAAATCTACCCCATAAATCATGCTTTAATCCTGATAAATAAGAACCTATTTCGTCTAGATTTCCACTATCATAATAATAAATCCATTGACTTATTTTAAAACCATTACTATATTTTCCTTCAGATGAAAGGTTACCAGATCTATGGAAATATTTCCAATCCCCTTCTTCAAGATCATTTTCATAATTTCCAACTGAAAATAAAGAACCATCTTCTCTATAAGTTTCCCAAATTCCAACTTTTAATCCATTTTGATATTCTCCAACAACACTTTTCTGCCCCGAAGGAAGATATTCTAAGTATTCACCATTTAAAAAATTATTTGTATAGTTTATTACCTTAGAAATTCTGTTGTTATAAAAGTATTCTTTAAAAGTACCGTTCTTAAGCCCATCTCTATAAGTTTCTTCTTTTTGAATATAATTCGAATTTGGATAGTAATATATCCAATTTGAATGAGGTAAATCATTTTTATATCTTTTCTCAAATGAAATATTCACTGATCTATTAAAACCTACTTTATAAGGTTGATATTCTGTCCAAACACTATCTTTATACCCTAAAATATAGTACCCCCTTAAAGCTATGTTTCCATCATAATAATATTCAAGATATTCTCCATCAATTTTATTTTTTTTATAGTTTGCCTTAGATACAAGAGTCCCGTATTCATCAAAAGATATAAGATCACCATCTAGTTTACCTTCAAAATTATAATTAGATACCTCTTTTATTTTACCACTATTATGATAATAATTCCATTGCTTATATCTCTTACCTTCTAACATTTCACCTTCTGTCTCAATGTTCCCATTTAAATAAAAAGTTCTCCATAATCCAGTTTGAATATTATTTTTGAAATTTCCAGAAATATAAATTTTTCCATTCGAAAAATATTGAACAAATACACCATCTAATTTTCCTTCTTCGGAGTAGGAATAAGTTGATTGGAGCTTCCCGTTTTTAAAAAATATATACCATTTTCCTACTGGAATAAGCTTATTGAATTTACCCTGTATTCTAATATTACCTGATTTATCTTTTGATATATATGAACCGTCATCTTGTTTATCCCCACTTTTATAAATAGATATAATCTCAGAATCATTTATTGGAATAAATAATTTTTGAGCGTTTAAAAAGAAAGTACTATTAACAAGCCAGAAAAATAAAAATGCAATCTTGAAAATATAATTTACCATTTGATTAATGCAGAGCCCCATGTAAAACCACTTCCAAAAGCAGCTAAACATAAAATATCTCCTCTTTTTAATTTTTTTTCATCTAAAGCTTCTTTTAAAGCAATAGGTATCGAAGCAGCTGTTGTATTACCATACTTCATAATATTATTATAAACTTGAGAATTTGATAATCCAAGTCTTTTTTGAATGTACTGACTAATTCTAAGATTAGCTTGATGAGGAATGAGAAGAGAAATATCTTTAGGTTCCAATTTTGAATATTTTAATGCCTCATATATTACTTCTTCAAATCTTATTACTGCATTTTTAAAAACAAAATTACCATTCATGACTGGAGAGTAACCAGTTCCATCTTCATTCTCATCATTAATTATTTTATCAATCCAAAAAGTAGTTGCTGGTTTAATTAATGCTAATTCTTCTGCATACTTACCTTCTGAATGAAGATGAGTAGATAAAATACCAGATTCGTTCTCATTTGCAGAAAGAACTACTGCACCTGCACCATCACCAAAAATTACTGAAACACCCCTTCCTCTTGGAGATTTATCTAATCCTCCAGAATGAATTTCACTCCCAACGACTAAAATGTTTTTATACATACCAGTTTTAATATATTGATCAGCTATAGACAAACTATAAATAAACCCTGAACATTGATTTCTTACATCTAAAGCTCCAACTTCTTTAATTTTTAGGTTTCTTTGTAGAAGAACACCTGAACCTGGAAAATAGTAATCTGGACTTAGAGTTGAAAATATAATAAAATCAATTTCATTTTTATCGATTCCTGCATCTCTAATTGCTGACTCTGAGGCATAAGTACCCATTAATGAAGTAGTTAACTTATCGTCATTAACCCATCTTCTTTCATCAATTCCTGTTCTTTCTTTTATCCATTCGTCAGAAGTATTCATCATTTCTTCTATATCAGAATTCTTCACAATATTGTCAGGAACATAATAGCCAACACCTGAAATTTTTGATCTTATCATGCTCAAAAATATGCTATTTTTTCATTAATCGAAAAGAGAGTAATTACCATATTGATTAAGATTATTGATTCTATTAATTAATGAAATATCATCTTTATTTTTATTTTCAAAATAAGGAGAAACGGTATAATTATCAAAATCATTAAATTTGATAGGATCTATAAAACTTGAGATTTTAGTTATTGAAGTAGTTTTAGAAAACCATAAGTCTAGATATCTAATATCAAATAATATTGGAATTCTAGGAGTAAACTTTTTCCATTTTTCAGTTGATTGATTAGTTAAAAAATAAAAATATTTAAAATTATTCCCTGAAAAATCTTGAAATGTTTCTCTTATCCCAACACAATAAATCAGTTTATCTTTAGTGTATTTAAAATAATATGGTGTTTTTTCTTTTTTGGAAAAGTTTTTCCAAAAATAAAATCCATCACATGGAATAAGACACCTATCTAATTTAAACTGATTAGAAATTATATTACTTTTTTTTACCTTACTAAAATCTACATTGATTAATCTATTTGCCAATGAGTTATTTTTTGAAAATTCATCTGTTGAACCCCAATATTCAAAACTCACATTACTACTATCATTAAGAGAGATAATTGGTAATTTTTTAGTTGGAAAAGCATTGTATATAGGCATTATATTTTCATCATCTACTTTGAATGTTTTAGATATAATTGAAATGTCAGCTAATGTGTATCTATTAACCATTTAATAAAAATAATAATTTTCTTTAGTTAAATCCTTTAAATAAAATTTTGGATTAAATTTGAGCAAAAATTGAAGATATGGCTGAAATCATAAGAATGCCAAAAATGAGCGATACCATGGAAGAAGGGGTAATCGCTAGTTGGTTAAAAAAAGTTGGTGATGATATAAAATCTGGAGATATATTAGCTGAGGTTGAGACTGACAAAGCAACTATGGAGTTAGAATCATATGACGATGGAGTTTTACTTCATGTAGGAGTTAAGGACGGTGACTCTGTTCCTGTCGATGGTGTTATTGCAATAATTGGTGAAAAAGGAGAAGATGTAAATGAAATATTAAAAGATATTGAGAATAATTCATCTAAAGATGAGAGTGATAAAGAAATAAATCAAACACAAATTGAACAAGAAGCCGACAAAAAATTAGAAACACCTGCACCTGCACCTGCACCTGCACCTGCACCTGCACCTGCACCTGCAAAAGTAGAGGAT